>Ga0129306_1000605_pt1 | contig 53839 bp, 43 predicted proteins | sample P827metagenome_FD_94438 | JGI IMG/M metagenome (GOLD analysis project Ga0129306, IMG submission 94438) | Capybara group fecal microbial communities from Wisconsin, USA - P827 metagenome | ecosystem: Host-associated > Mammals > Digestive system > Large intestine > Fecal | place: USA: Wisconsin... | reverse complement strand
GGGCCTTTTTCTTTCCTATGCCAGCGATGAGCATAAAAAGGAATACATGGAAGGCATCATAAAGAGCGAGGAAGGACTTATGAAGGCAAAATCTTCACTTCTTACCGTGAGCCAGGATGAAATAAACTGGGCAATCGAGAACTCCATTCACACCGCAATCTGTGATTACAACACTCAGAAGCTTAACTTTCAGGAAAAGGAGCGCGAGGCTCTGGAACGTGGCATGAAGCAAGGTGCCCAGTCAAATGCCGTTGCCAGTGCAAAAAAGTTTCTGAAAATGAATATTCTTACGCCAGAACAAATTGCTATCGGGACTTCGTTGACTTTAGAGCAAGTCCTTGAAATACAAAAGGAACTTGCTGAATAAAATCTCTCTGTATAAAAAAGCATTACCCTACCCATGGAATCAACTGGCTCCATGGGGGCCTTTTATTATCTGATAACTTCAAAAATCAACATTCGGGCTAAATATCAAAATCTTGTCCTTTATTTTGTTTTATTGTTCTTTTTTTTGATATAATGCGATTTTCATAGAAAATGACAGAATTTTCTAATAGAGAAGTGCTAAAATTGTTCCGAAAAAAAATTATCGAGATGGGTTCTTCTTTTTTACAGGAGGATTTTATGAGAAATGCAATGTTAAAATTTTTGAATAAGTTTATACGGGGGGGGGTACTGCTCCCAGTATTCATTTTTGCTTCATGTGGTGAAGATTCTGGTTTGGGCGGTGCAATTGATACAAAAGCTCCGGTTCTTTCAATAGACTATCCGAAAGAATCAGGTTCTGCAATCCGCGATACTTTCATACTTGCAGGTTCCGTTTCTGATGACAAATCGATTTCCAAAGTCACAGTAAGCGTTAAAAGTCTTGATGACGGTGGTAAGATTTCAGAAACCTATTCCGCAGACTTTGATATTTCCCAAAAACGATGGTGGATTGACATAAACCGCCATGATGACTCAAGTTCTGATTACCACAACGGCTGGCAATATCCTGACGGTAACTACGAATTCAGTGTTACGGCCTTCGATAATGCAGGTAACAATTCCGGTACCTATTCGAAAACACTTGAAATCGACAATACTCCGCCGCTTTTCATTATTTCAAATCCAGGTGTCATCAAAAAAACGGGACTGAGCCCTTCTGCCTACGGTTCAATCTTTACGATTGATGGAACTATTTCCGACAATCATACAATTTCCTTCATGGATGTAAAAATTTTTGATGCATCCGGTAACTGTGTGTCTTCAGAGTCTTATGAAGGCGAAAATCTTCCGTTCTATCGTGAAGAAGAAATCGCGACGGCCGGCGGAACAAGCGTTCAGATTGCACAATACGGAAATTCTACGGGCAACAGCAGGTATTCTCAGCTTCATCCTTCGGACACAGGAACTGAATATTATTATGCTGAAGTTACACTCACTGACTCTACAAAGGTTTATCGTGATCCGTGGGCTGATTCTTCCAGAAGCGCCACTGAAATTTCTATGGACGAAAAAGGAAATTCCACGTCTTCGGTTTACCTTTATGATGACGTTTATTCAACACTCATGAGCGTTAAAAAAGGTTTGGGATTAAGTGCAGCCAATCTGAAGGACATAATTTCCGGCGTTTATGACGGTGACAAAGACCGTGCAGGTGTCCTTTCGATTCTCAATCAAAAAAAATATGACACTTCTGCCGTGACAGACTCAGATCCTATGGCAAACAGGCTTAGTTTCTCCCTGAACCCTGAGGCTAACCCGACTTACAACGTAAACGGATTTCAGTACAGTTTTAAAAGCACTGACACAATTCAGACTGCCTCTACAGGAAACACAGTGTCAGTCACCATTTCTGCAGGTCTCGATGGCACAAACATTGATCCTGAAAACGTGCGCGTATGGATGAAAGCCTATTCTTCCCGCCCGGCTGAGACTGAAGAGGATACTGTCAAGGCTGACTTGAATGCCCTTGAAAAGGCTGTTGAAGCTCTTGAGCGTTCAGAAACAGATTTTATGGATTCAATCCATGCCACTTCGGATTTTCCTGTCACAAACGTAACGACTTCCGGCTCTGACTGGATTCTTGTCTACGATTATTCAATGAACAACTCAAAGGGAAGCTCTGTCACTACAAAAACATTCAGCGTTACGCTTCCTGAAGGTATTGAGCTTTCAAAATATTACATTCTCGGAGTTACCGGCTACGATATTGAGGACGTTGAATTCTCTCAGCGGACTGTTTACGGCTTTGAAGGAAACACGGCTGGCGTTCCACCGACAATAAATTTTGAGGAACCGGCAAGTCTTTCAGTCTGGAAGGATTTTGAAAAATCTGAATCAAAATTCAGTGGAACAGCCGCCATTTCATCAAATTCCCTTTACATATCTGAATTTACGGCTGAACTCCAGATTACGGACGAGTCCAGTAACAAACTCATCGGAACTTTTACAGACACAATTACCTGCAAAATCGAAGATAATCAGAAAATCTGGACTTATTCAGACTCCCAGGCTCTTACTTGGGATGCAGTTTCCAGTACATGGCATTTTGATCCTGTAAAAATCAAAGCCCTTAAAGAGCTTTATGATGAATCTGAATCTTCTGGTGTTTACTGGCTTGCAACCCTCAAAGTTTCAGGCAAGTCTTCTTCGGGACATGAAGGTGAAGCTACGAGAAGCATCAAGATTGATACGGTCGAGCCAAAAATTTCTATTTCTTCAGTTACTCCAAGTGTTTCAGGAGCAGACTATTTTGGCGGCACCGACACAAATACCTATCTGAACGGAATCGTAACAATCAGGGGAAGCATCGAGGAACAGAATCTTCCGGATGAAGAAAATGCTGTTACTTATGACGTTCTTGCAAGTCTTGGAAATAACGAGCCTGTTTCAATTCTTGACAAACTCATTGAACATAAAGAAGAACTTAATCTTCCTTTTGACGGAAAACTTGGCAAAATCTTCTCGATTAACATTCCGTTTGATACGCGAATCATTTCAAATTATTACCATTTAGTCGAAGGTGGGGCCGAAGACGAAAAAATTAACATTGAAATGATTGTGACGGCAACCGACAAGGCCGGAAATTCCAGCACATATTCGTCAAAAACGCTCAACGGCGGCAAAAATTTCGTGATTCATCAGGAAACTGACCGCCCGCAGATTAAACTAGGAAATGCAGATGAAACTGTTCTTTCGGCTTCAGACGTAAAAGTCAACAAAAACCTTTTTGGAACAAAGAGCAACAACAGACTCCAGATTAACTTTAATGATGACGACAACGTCGCAGAATACGAACTTACCCTTTGCGATGAATCTGGAAATCCCATGGCAAATGGTGTCGCTCAGTCGGACGGTTCTACGGCAAATCCATACAGGTTCACACCGGGAAAAACTACTGCGACATTAAATTACACACTCCCGCCAGTCGAGGCAAAATATCAGATTCTTGTAGAAGCCCGCGATTATCTTTCTGCTTCTTCTGGAATTACGGCAAATCCTTACGGTGAAAAAGTTCTCGGTAAATTCTTCGTAGCTGTTGATTCCGGTGCCCCGGATATTGAAATCAATTCTCCTGCGGCCGGAAGCTATGAAAAGGCTGAGGTCACATTAAGCGCAACTATTTCAAAGGAAGTTGAACCGCAGGCAGAACTTTCTAAATTGAATGAAGCCACATCGAAATATGAAAAGATTGCTTCGTTTACAACGGTTGAGCAGGATGGAGCGAAAGTTAAAAAAGAATCTGAAGGTGTATACAAGTGGATTGGAAAAGCCTCTGTTTCTTCGGACGGAACATATAAAATTTCTGTCAGCGCAAAAGACGCTTATGATCAGGAATCTTCAAAAGACCGTATTTTCTATGTGGACACTCAGGCGCCTCTTGTAGGAAATCCTGCCACAAGTGACGAAACTCTGGTAAAGCTGGACACGACTTCGTATGTAAACGTAACTTCTGTAATTACGGATTCACCTTCCGGGGTTTCTGCGGCAAAGTACTTCCTGTCAAAAGAGCCTGTCACGAAGGATTCTGAGCAGTGGTCGGCTTCTTATAAGGAAGGAAGCGGCTGGACTCAAATGAACAAGGGTGCCGCAAACTATAATGCGAGCATCGATGTAAAGACTTTTGCAGATAGCAGTGACATCGAAGACGGAAAAGTCTATGTTTATGTAGCTGCCGAAGATAATGCCGGAAACATTGCGGTTAATCAGGCTCCTCTTGAACTCACTCTTGACCGACAGGCTCCAGCAATTTTGATTAAGGGCTTTGGAGGCGAGGACGTGCCTGCTGAAGCTGCCTCACAGACAGCTGACTCAGCAAAAACAATCAGCGTAATCGTAACCGACACAAATGTTTCAAGTCTCGTAAGCGATAATTCTGCAGTTACAGTCGGTACAGGAACAAAAACCGGTAACGATACGACATATCCGGTAAGCGTTAGCTGGACGGGCGAATCAGGCAAAATTGAGGACGAAAAAACAGTCAAATTTACGGCAAAAGACTCAAATGGACGGGAAGCAAGCCAGACTTTAACCCTCAGGTGCGATAACAATTCACCGCGAGTTACGCTCAACACTAATTACCAGAAATATCAGACTAAGTCCCTTGAACTTAAAGGAACTGTAACAGACAAGAACTTTACCACAGGAAGCGAAAATTTCAAGATTTATCTCATTTCAGAAAGCGAAAAGGCAGAAGGCCGGGTTTCATTCACTCCGGCTCCAGCCGCTTCTGCTTATGATTACGACTGGTCTGCTTCATTCTCTGAGCTTGAAGAGCATGAATATAATATCGCAATCTATGCAAAAGACAGCTTTGGAAATGACTGCGGCTACAGAACAAATTCTTCTGTCAGCGTTCCTCACTTTACGGGCACAGCAAATGAACTTACCGCAGAACCTATAACAGTTGATACAACGCCGCCTTCTTCAACATTCACTGTAAAACTTGCAGGAACGAGCGGAATTTCAGGCAAAGTCGTTGATTCTGCAAAGAATGAAATCAGTCCGAATGCTTCCGGCCTTTATGAGCTTGAAGCCAATAAAATTTACTATATAAACGACAAATTTGAGCTTGGCGGTACAATTACAGAAGAAAATCTTGATGTCACTGAAGCTAACAAGCCAAGCCTCACTGTCAAAAAGAATAATGCCGCTCCTTCTCCAGTCACAAGTCCAACTGCAAGCGGACAGTGGGCTTATGATTCAACTCTCAATACAGACGGCACAGATGACAGCACTTATGAATATTCACTGGCTTTGAAAGACCTTGCAAGACAGAGCTTTGAGGCAAAAGTCACGCTTATTCTTGATACAAAGGCACCGGTCTTTGCATTTACAAGCCCAAGCGAAGGAGAAAGCTTTGAGAGCACTCCTGCCGCAAAAATTTCTTACTCGGATGACGGTGCTGGAGTTGACGCAGAAAACGGGGTCCGTGTTGAAGTCTACAATATCACAGATAGTCCGACTCCTTCTGCCTCAAATAAACTTTCTTCTTCAGACTATACTTTCACGCCGGGAAGTGCGACAGGTTCACTTTTATTTAACTCAGGATTTGATTCCGAAGGCTCGTTCAAGATTGTGGCGAAAGTAAAAGACTATCTTGGACATGAAACTTCTGAGGAAATCCGCACATTCTATTATGACAAGTCAAAACCTGAAGTTGACGAAAGTTCTGTAACTTCAAGCGGACTCACTACAAACGGTGGAACTGCAAAGAAGTTTATTTTGAGCGGAACTGTCTCTGATTCGAATGCCCTGTATGAAAATGGCGGGGCTGATTCTGAAGGAAAAACGGCCATTACGATTTCTGCAAGCGTAACAAGAATCGGCGTTTCAAAAGAAGAAAACTGGAAAATTCCGCTTACAGTTACTGAAGAAAAGAAGGCTGCAAACTGGTCAAAGGAATTTCTGGTCGGAGCGGAAAATTCTTCTGCTGAAAATTACCTTCCTGACGGAACTTACAACTTTGCAATCATCGCAACTGATGTTGCCGGAAAAACAACTCAGATCAGCCGTACAGTAAAGGTTGATACGGTGGCGCCAAACCTTGAAAATCCTGCCGTAACGACAGCTTCTACTACCGATGGTAACGGAAACAAATGGTACAAAACTGAGTCGCTGCGCTTTGCAGGAACTTCTTCAGACGAAAACGGAACTGGAATCAAGGAAGTTACCTATAAAACTTCTGAAAACGACACAGACTGGACGGCTGCTTCTCCATTGTCGGGAACGACTTCATGGAGCGGAACCGTTTCTGGAATTAAGTCAAATCAAACAAAAGTCAAGATTCTTGTAGAAGACAATGCCGGAAACATTACTGAAAGTGACGCTCTTGGCCCGTGGAACATCGATGTGACAGAGCCGACACTTAATTCTGGTTCTGTACGAGTTAACGGTGCAGAAGTTTCTGAATCTTCTCCATTCTACTCAAATGGCGCAAAAGATGGAGCTTCTGCGGTCAATCCTGCTGTCACATTCAGTGTAGCCGATGAATTAAATGGCAGCGGCATTGCAAAGGTTGACGTTCATCTCTACAGCAAGGCAACAGATACAACTGCTGCTGATGTAATTCATATTACAGATGTCGTTGCTGATGGTTCTTGCTCGGCAACAATTCCTGCAACATCTATTACCAAATCAGGAACTGCATACGCACGAATCTACGACAATGCGGGCAATGCTACTGACGTGAACTTGTTCGCGCTCACTTATGATACTACGGATCCAAAGATTATTAGCCCAGTTCTTGAAGAAAAGACTGCAAACTTCAAGACTTATAAGACTAAGGATGCAAACGGAAAAGAATTCTACTACGTAAATAATGGAGCTGTAACAGATGTAACACCTACAACCTATCACAAATTTACTCTCTCTGGTGTTGCAACTGACAACCTCGGACTCTCAAAAATCACGCTTTCTATTACAGACGGCACAAAAACACTTGATACTGTCGAAATTGTTGATAAGCCTGCAACAACAGACAAAGATGAGCTTGCCGACTGGGTATTCGACAACATTGATTTGCACGAATTGTCTGGTGATAATACAAAGGCAACACTCACATTGTACGACAAAGCTGGCAATAAAGCTGAATCAATTATCTCAATCAAGTACGACACAGCTGTTCCAGCCGCACTCCATGAACTTGATGGTTCTGGAAAAGACTACACATTCCGAATCGGTGACGGTACTGGCGGAAAGTATTCTCCGGGAACTTACGGAAACAATACGACAATCATGATTCGCGGATACTTCACAGAAGCTCTCAGCGGCCTTTCAATGCTTTATTACAAAGTTTTGCAGACTCCGCCGACTCAGGCAGAAGCAGACTCATTCCTTGCTGATTACAAGACGGGCTCAACAGGATTCGCAGCCCTTTCTACTGTAAAGACAGCTAATGTTTATAGTTCCGCAGATAACGAAACAAAAACTGTCGAATCTAACTTTGAGACTACAATCTCTTCTTTTGAGGAAGGAAACAACTATCTTCTCCTCGTGGCTGTAGATAACGTTGGAAACGCGGCTTTGGATACGGCAATAATCGGTTCAGGTTCTAATGCCGTTACAGGCTGTTACTCAATCAACGTGGATGTAAAAGCCCCGGAAATTGAGGCAAGCAACATGGACGCTCACCTCACCAACGGCAAATCGGACATCGTGATTACAGGAACTGCAAAAGATAATCCTTCTGGCGGTGCTTCTGGAATCAAGTCGATTGTCGCATCTTTGAAAGTTGGTGAAACAGAATACAAGAGTTCAGATGAAAATCCGAAAATCAAAGTTGAGCCAAATCCAGACGTTACAGGGGCTGTCATAACGACAACAGATGCTTCACTTGCTAACTGGAAAGTCACAATTGACAAGTCCGTGTTCTCTGCTGACACGCTCACTTCTGGTAACTTCACGGTTTATGCAACAGTTACTGATAACGCAGGAGAAGTGAAGAGCAATTCACAGACTTCAAACATCGGCACAATCACTGTGGATAAGAAGCTTAAGAAAGTTGTTCTCAACGCTCCAGCGGATGCTGACAAAACAACATCTGTCCGTGAAATCAATGGAATCATTGATTTGACTGGTACGGTCGAAGATGATAACCCATTGTCAAATACAGCAATCGATGGAATTCAGTACATCAAGAAAGCTGATTACACGGCTGCAAACGATAACACTGATACAGGCTGGACAACACTCACAAATAAAGAAAATGAAAATGGCGAGATGTCAGACCTTTCTCTCACTGGCAACTACACCTTTAGTATCAAGAACTTCGATACAACAAAGATTGAGCCAAAGAATGACGTTGCTTACTTTATCCGGGCAAAAGCACAGGACAAGGCAGGAAACATTGGCTATTCAGCTCCAGTCGCCGTAACGATTTCTCAGGACTCAGACCGCCCTGTAATCAAGCTCACGAACCTCACGGATTTGGGAGCTGGTTCAAATCCAAGATTCGTTCTTAAATATGGAACAAAATCTCAGGTTATCGCCACAGTTGATGATGACGATGGAATTGATGAAGTCTACTTCTCTGAATCTAGCTTCACTGGGGCTGCAGGACAAACAGCTCCAAACTCAGACATGTCAGCTTATTCTGCTGCAAACGGAACAGTCACATTCACCCCGCAGGCTGACATTACGGCCGGCAAGAATGTAGACGGTTCAAAAGGCTTCTATATATATGTAAAAGATACGGCTGGAAAAGTCTTCTACACAAGCTATGACACACAAAGCGGAGCAAACTATCTCAATGTTCCGAAAGTCAAAATTGGTGACTATCATGAGAACTCAGCTGATGCGGCTAAGTTCTCATATCAGTCTGACTCAACTTCACCAACGGTAGTTGATATTCGCGGTCTTGCATTTAAGGCTGGGGCAAGTTCATCTGCTGCCGGTGTAGTTAACGGTGGCCTGGACACTTCTGAGACTGCAGACGCAACAAATCCGTATACCGAATACGAAGCCGTAAACGCAAGCTACGTTCTTGGTGGAACGGAGCGACAGTGGGCACAGTTCCAGGTTGAGGCAAGCGATGCCAGCGGAATTGCAGGTATGGCAATGGAAATCAAATACACCAAGAAAGACGGTACGGAAGTAACAAAAACTTTCAGTTCTCATAATGACTTCAAGATTGATGCAAATACGACTGTGACTGCTGCTGCCAATTTTGTAGCTTCTGGTAATAACGCAACTTGGACAACCGATAAAGTCTCATTCGCCGATGCAGAAACTGACAGCGTTGCCGTAAAAGTCGTTCCTTATGACAAACTCGGCCTGGTTGGTAACGGAAACGTCACGCTCATGGTGGACAATACTGCACCGACAATCAAAATCAGCAGCCCTGCAAGTGGTGAAGAAAAAACTGGCGACGTCTCATTCACTGGCAGTGCAATCGACAACGGAAACGCCGGCACGGCAGAAGTCTTCTGGATTATTCCAAAACAGAGCGACATTCCGGAAAGCACTGTCGCAGAAACTACAAAACTTGAAACACTCAAAAATCTTAAGCTTGCAGATGGAACTTCACTGTGGAATGGTGGAAGCAGTGCCATGCCTGTTAAGGCTTCTGTCACATCATGGCAGTTTGACTTTGATGGAAAATATAATGACAAAAATGCCACTGTAAATCCATCTGACCCGGATAATTATATCTTCAAGGCTGGCAATCCAAAACTTGATGTCTATGATTCTGAAACATTTGCTTCAACTGTTCAAAACGGAGTTTATACATTGCCGATTTACTTAATGGCAATTGATAAGCTTGGAAACTATGACATTAAGACAGATTATGTGATTCTCCATAACCCGGACGGCGACCGGCCAAAAGTTGCCTTTACATACCCAACTGCATCTTCTTATGACAAGAACTCTGACGACACATCTAAGGGCTATATCACCCTCGGTGGAACAATCCGTGCTACAGGTAGTGCAGAAATTCCTTCGGGAACAACAACAGTCAAGAACGTATACCTTCAGATTGGAAACGACAGCGGAACTTTCGCAGCTAATAAGACTGCGGCTCAGGCTGCAATGACAGCTTACGGCTTTACCATCGTTGACGCATACACTGTAATCAATGATGTCTTGGGGCTGGAAGGTGACAGTAAGTATTCTTCAACAAATAAACCTGCAGAAGCAAAACTTAAAGAACTCGGCTTTGCAAGCCAGAGCGAAATGGATAACTGGTGGGGCATCAAGACAAACGGCTCTGCTTCATGGAACATTGCCCTCAACTCTGACGGCAAAATGAACCCTGCTGATAATAACACAACAAAAGATATTACAATTCGTGCCTGCGGTATAAACGCCGAAGGAAAGATGGGCGCATGGACTCAGCAGGATAACGTGATTGCAATTCATATTGATAATGCCGCTCCGTCACTTTCTGCCACAATAGAACAGTTTGCTTCTGATATTACAAGTGAGACAACGGCTGCAACGTTAAAAACTTTGACTCCAAGTGTAAGCCAGAACTACGAGTCTGACATGTTCTTGCGCGGCCAGTGGTATCTTGTCGTTACGGCCCTTGATGCTTCTGGAATCGGCAGCCTGACTGTAAGCGGTACCGGCACAACGAAGTACGAAGTTCCTATAAATCCAGACGATGCAGATACTGGAATTACAGACAGCACGACAAGTAAAAAAGGAAGAAAAGTCTTTATTCCAATTGACAAGACAGGAACTTCAGCAACTTACACTGTAAAAGCTGAGGATATGGATGGTTCTGACGGAAATGGCGTAAACCACCCTGTCGAACAGACCTTCACATTCAAAATTGACAATACAGCTCCATCTCTGGAGTCAATCACTGCAAACGGCGCGGTTTTCTCTGATGAGAATATCGTTCAGAACTCAAATTACAAGTTTACTCTTGAGGGAAAATCCACCGACGAAGGTTCTGGTCTTGAGCGCGTCCTGTTCTACTACATGCGAAAATCTGGCGAAACAAAGGATTCTATCACTAATGAAGTTATCCTTGACCCTATGGTTAAACCGACTGGTGACAATTATGACGCAGTAAAAGTTGCTATGAGTAAATCTGGTATTGAAGTTTTGACACTTAGCCAGCCAAGCGAAACTGCGGGTGGTACGGCTTCAACTTATGATTTGTACGCTCGCAAAGTAAGCGGAACTGCAACCACAACGACTTTGACGGGTACATTTGATTCTCACGTCCGTGTGGGTGGATTGATTACTTTCGACAAGGCAATCTTCCGAAGAATCACAGCCGTAACTTCTACACAAGTCACATTTGAGCCAGCCCTTACAAGTGCACCGGCTGGTCAGGTCGAAGCATGGCTCCCGATTGCTCAGGTAATAGACAACTCTGCGACGGAGCTGACCGAAAGTGATAGTGCAAATCCGTTCACATTTGCAAAGTCTAACGGTGTTCCAAAAGATGACGGCGACTTGATGCCAGAATCATTCTCAAAGACCGGCAAAACATGGACCTGGGATGCTTCAATTCATTCTGACAACTTGCCGGACGGTCCTGTTTCCCTCGTAATCATTGCATTTGACGTGGCTGGCAACATTAACGGAAGAATAATCAACACAAGCGTATCAAACAACGCTCCGCGAGTGGCAAAAGTTTATTTTGGAACTGACTTAAGTGGTGACGGAAAATTTGTAAATAGTGATTCACTCCAGGAAATTGTTGAATACAATATTCTTGCGGCAGAAGGAAAAGAACAGTCTGCATATGAGCTTGATTTTACTGCAAAGGATGAAAAGAATCGTGCAAAATATGCAAACGGAATCTTTACAATTAAAAATGGTCTTGCCGTAATTCCAGAGCTTACAGGCGGAAACGGTAACATTGCAATGGTTCTTAATGCTGCGGCAACAAATACAGATAAGACAACCGGCACTACAGCAGCAGGAACATTGCTTGCTTCTTCTGTGGCAGGCGTAACAACTACGACAACAGATGAAGATACAGGGGCAGTTGATGTTTCGGTAAGCTTTAGCGGGGACAAAATTAACGGAACCTTTACAGGAAGTGATCCGTCATACAGAATGCAGGCCTTTGTACTTGCAAAGGATAAACTTGGTTCAGATGCTGCTTCAAAGGGAATTTCATTTACATTCTGGGATTCAACGGAAGAGACAGTTCAGGGAACAAGTTCACAGTCTTCGGTTCTTTACGTAAAGAATTTCAAGGTTGCACAGACTGACTCAACTGTTCCTACAGTTGTTGTTAATCCGTTCTACTGGAACAGCATCACGGATAACTCAGTTTATAATTCTGCAAATGCTTCTAAGTTCACCGACCTTAAGGGACATATTGAACTTGAAAAAGACCTTGTGATTACAAAAACTGACGGAACAACAGTTGATACGACTTTGAAGACACAGCTTGGCGCAGATCCAAAAGTTTCTGGAAAGATTACAGTTAGCGGAACTGCATACGACAATACAAGACTTGCATCGCTGACTGTTAAGTTTGGTTCATACAAAACTGCAGTTGCTGCAACTTATAATGCAACAACATCAAGCTGGAACGTTCCTGCAACAACATTAGCAAATGACGGATATATCTTTACAGTTTCTGATGTGCAGAAAGATTCTAAGGGAAATACAAAATATTACGGAAACTGGGAAGAAGATGTTTACTTTGGACAGAAGGGACACAAAGTTTACTGGACACTTTCTCTTGATACAGAAAAGCTTCTTGGAACAACAGCCGTTGCAAAAGATGTTGTATTGTCTGTAACAGCTACAGATGCTGCAGGCAAGACAACAGCAGGTACAGTTACTGCAGCAACAACAGACGAAGAAGGCAAACGGCTTGTAACAGATGGAACAACAAATGTTCCGACTTACCAGATGGATGTTGTACCGTATGTTGTAAAGGTAACTACAGCTTTGAGCAAAAAGAAGAAGTCAAATCCATCCGTTGCAAACAGAACTGCTCTTGGACATTATCCTGTACAGACTGTCGTAACAAATATGGACAGTGCAATGAACAACACTACTTCAGAAACTGTTACACTTGAAGGATTCAACTTGAAACACACATCAGTAGCTGTTACTGGTGGTACATCAGTTAGTTCAACAGCTTCAAGTGCATCTGAAATGAGTAAGATTATGTTTAATGTTGCTTCTTTAGCTTCTGGTACGATGACGGCAACGGTTAATTCTATACCTGTCATTAACAACCTTAACAACAATGACGCAAGTGGCGATGCCGAATCAGCCGGTACAAATAATGTTAACTGGTATAACAGAATTGGAAACGGTGACAATAACAATACTCTTACTGATGATGTAATCTTTGATGTCTGGGAATTCAACGATAAGGCTGCTGTTCCATTCAGTGGTACTGTCGGTGGAACTAAGATGAAGATTAATCAGGTAAGCGGTCAGCCGAACTTTGCATTTACAAATGGAAACCTCTGGTGGAATATGGGTGGAAATGTAAATGTAAATGGTAAAGACTTCTCAAGCTATTACTGGAGCGGCGGATATGACTGTCTTGCTACAGTAACTGTTGGTTTCCATGTTGATGAAATGGGCTACACATACGGTTCTGGTGCCGGTGGTGACTCAAATACTTCTACTCCTCCAGCAATAGACTCTTACACTATGTGGGTTCAGCGCTGGGGACTTGGCTCACAGGATGCACGAAGTACCTATGGAACTTCTGGAGGACAAGTTACAAATGGTGCTGCTCTTGAAAAGGTAGGACAGACTGAAGTTGTGAATGGTGTAACAAAATACGCAATGAACAAACAGCGTATTCAAAGCCCAGAATTTGCTTCTGCAAAAAATGGAAATAATACAAACTTGTATCATGCATATTATGACGCAATGAATGATGAAATCCGTTTTAAGGCTGGTACAATAACAGGGACAAAAAATGGAAGTACAGGACAGTTTGTTGATCAGTATTGTTCACAATATGGGGAGTCATCTAAGACATACAATATTGATAATGTTCAGGTTGTAGCAAGCAAATCTATTCCTGGACGTGGACCTGGAAAATATCTTGGAATTGCAGTTGCAAAAGATGGAACGACAGATGTAGTTGTGATGGTATGGTATGATGCATATGAAAATCAGTTGCTCTACAGTTATAAGGTGAATCCAATTGCTAACTTGAACAGTAAAGATGCTACAGCTGCAAACTGGTCAGCTCCAAAAACAATCTTTGATGAAGGCGGTGAATGGTGTCAGATTGCGGTTGATGCTAAAAATCACATTCATATTGCGGCATTTGCAGGTGACGGTGATTTGAAGTATGCATACTTGGAATCATATTCAACTGCCAAGGCCGATATTAAAACATGTACAGTAGATGCAGACGGTACTGTCGGAGAACATTTGACTCTTGATGTTGCCCTTGATGCAGACGGAAACAGCATTCCGTATATCGGCTACTACAGCAGTACCCACAAAAAGCCTAAGTACGCATATGTTGTAGATACATCTGCTCCGGCTCCGGCAGGCGTAGATGAAGCTGATATGTTTACAGGTGCCTGGGAAGTTACAGTTGTTCCTTGTTATTCAAACATGGTAGTTAATCAGGAAGAAAAGATTAATGTTGGTGTTTGGAAATATACAGCTGATGACGGAACCAACAAAAAAGGCCAGATTAAAAACTCTAAAACAGGTACAAGCTCATATTATTCTGTAACAGGAAATAGTTTATATAATGGGACTAACTGGAGTAAGACTTATGGTAACGGTACAGCAAATGGTATTCTTGCTTACCAGGTACAGGACGGCTCCGGTTCTTGTGTCGAAACCGCCCAGATGAGGTAGGCTGAGCAGGCAATCAGTAGAGCGGAAAAAAATCCCCCAAAAACACCATCGCCCCGAAAAGCAAAGCCTTTCGGGGCGATTTTTTATCCAGCGAAATTTTTGTTCTGCAAAAATCTATTTTGCAACGCAGGCCGCTTTGCATTCAAGCTCCTCTTTGAGGGCAAGTACTTGCTCCAGAGGAAGCGTAGTGATTTGTGATACCTGTTCTAGAGAAAGTCCCAGCGTCAAAGCATTTTTCGCATTTGCGATGGCATTTTCGTGAACTCCACGCTTCAATCCTTCTGCAAGGGCTATTTTCCTAGCTTCCTCAGCTCTCTCTTTTCCGTATTCTTCAACAATTCTGCACATAGTTCTTACTCCTTCTGTTTCTTGCTTGTGATAGCGAACCTTTTCCGCTAGTTCGCTGTAGTTCATTTCATCGGCATTTGGTGTGTTGAAATCATGCATCAGTTTGCCGAGCGCGTCATCACCACGATATCTTCCATTCACGTAAATTATATTACACCCGTCGTCAAATGGCAAATACGTGCTGTCCTTTGTGGCGAGTTCTATACTTTTCCTGACTTTATAGAACGGTTGCCCTAGTCCGTAATAATCATTCTCGGTTATAAAGATTATGTACGTTTCGGGTAGCTGAGTGAAGTCCTCTTTCTTTTTCAAAGAGTGGCTATCCAACATCGCTTGGTTATACCTAACTCGCTTTGGCGAAGCTCCCTCGTCTGCCCGCTGAACTTCTACGTTGTAGAGTTTTCCTTTGGTATCCTCAGCAAGAATATCCAGCCGAACAGAGCGTCCGAACAGGTTCCGTTTCTCTTTCTGCGTCGTGACTTTCTTAACGCGAAGGTCGTCGCGATTGAGCAGGATCCGCAGAAGAAATTCCGTGATTTCGTTGTCACCGTCGAACACCACGGTCATGAAGTCGTCGTCCATGAGTCGCATGGCCTGTATTCGTGCGAGCATTGCCGGATCGATTGTGTCGAAAATACTTGGCATGTTTTTCTTTCCTCCATACCTATTTATTTCCAAAAAAATTCGATTTTCGGCAATGAAAATGAAAAATTGTCAGAAAAGTGCAAAAAAAAATTACAAAAGTGTCTGTAATATCCCTCTAAAAACACCATCGCCCCGAAAAGCAAAGCCTTTCGGGGCGATTTTTTTGTTCTACCTTTTTGATTCAAAATTCAGCCTAGTTCTTAATTCTGCTTGCGATTTCTGCTGCGATTGCGCTCTTCTGCTGCTTTGTCAAATAAACTTCATTGCTCAATCCTGGGAGCGGAGCGGCTGTTGCTGCAATCCAGTATCGGGCATCATCTGCCTGCTTGTCGGGTGTGCGGCACTGAGCCAAAACAGGTGCTATTCCTGTGGCCCGGCTCAAGTCTTCCTGTGATTCAGGACTTACAAGTTCTGCAATAAGCTGGGCGGCTTTTGCTGACTTTACAAGAGGAACAGCGTAGTAGGTTTTGCCCGTAAAAATCCTGGCATTTGCTCCGTGCTCCGATGGAAAATAAATCGAAGTGTAGCGTGAAATTGTTTTTTGAGCGCAGGTGCGGTGATCTTCAAGGGACATAAAAAGAACGCTTGAAAGCCTGCTCGAAGCAAAAGCCTCAACATCGTTCTGCTGCATCGAGAATGTGCCGGGGTGAATAAAGCCGAATTTGTACCATGCTTTTAGCTGCTTTACGCTGGTTGCCAGCGGTGAATCAGGCTCGTCACAAAGTTTAATAGCAGCTTTTACAGGATTTTCTGTGGTGCTGATAATTTTTGCTGCCGCTTCGTATGATTCGACGCCGTCAATTGATTCTGCCATTGCCCCCATAAGGTTCAGGAAGAAATCAGGATTGCCGCCTGCAAAAATCATGGGAGATTCCTTTTTACGTTTTTGCTCCCTCATGAATTTTTCAACGTCGTTCCATGTATTTATGTATTTTGTCCTTGAACTTTGGAATTCGGCAAGGTCAACGTCTACTTCAAAATGGCTTGAAAGAATTGGAAGAGCCATAATCTTTCCGTCTTTCTGTCTGATGGCAGATCGCATTGAAGAAGTCATGCCCTGACTAAAATCGCCAGCAAGAGCTGCCTTTCCGGAAGCTTTATCTATGGCTGTCTCTACAGAAAAACCGGAACCTGTAATTACTATGTTTGGCTTTTTTGTGAGGGGAATCTGGTCTTTCAGCGATTTTTCTGAATTGTAGTTTTCAAAAGTAACGGAAAAATTTTTTGCTTCGGCCAGTTTTGTTATGACCTGTGTTATTCCGCTCCGCTGTTTTTCTTCTATTCTATAAAATGCGATTGTGAAATTTTTTGAAGGCCTGAGCAGATATGTGAGCCCTGCGGCGATTAGAATTGCTGCTACGGCAGCTAGTGAAATCAGCAGTTTTTTATTTTTTACACTGATGATTTTTTTTGACTTTTTTGCTTCTTTAGAATCTTTCATTCTTTTATTATCATACAAAAATTTCACGATTTCAAGTCAAGAATCACTAAGATTTTTATGAATTCGCTTACATCTTTTTCCGATAAAATAGATATGCGCATTCTATTTTCAATTTGTCTTTTATTTTCATTAAGTTCTTGTATTGCCACGGCCCAGACCGAAGATAATTCGATTTACAGGCTTCCAGAAACAACCTACGAGTCAAAAAACGACTCGGCGTCTTCCGGTTATATTCTTGCAGGAAGCGAATCGGGCCTGTACAAAATAAATTCCAACAAAACGGCAATTCCACTCTGGCAGGGCGGAAAAGTCTCTAAAATTGTGCGTACCGATGACAAAAAAAGCGGCACTGTCCGATGGTTCCTGCTTACAAACGAAGGAATTCTTTCTTCTGATGACCTGAAAACTTTTGATTTCCGCAATGAAGGCCTTCCATTCCTTACAATTAAACAGTGGGACGGAACGAACACGACTTTCTTGAAGCAGCCGGCCCAACTCAAAGATTTGTCCGTCCATCCGACAAATCCAAATGTGCTTGTTACCGCCACAAAAGATGACGTTTACATAACCTATAACGGGGGAATCAGCTGGAAGTCTCTCGGCTCAACTTCTGCCTCAACTTCTGGAATCAAGGCTGTCGCCGTCTGTGACATGAATAAACCTGGCACAGGAAAGCCAGCCGTAACAAATGCAGACGGAAGTGTGACTCCTGCAACTGCTCCAGAAACTGACCTTGTGGTCTTTATGGCCCACACAATTTTTGGCTTTTCATACTGCAAGCCACTTGCAAAAAAAATCGCATGGCGTGACTGCAACGGCGGTTTTGAGAACATGAAGACTCAGACTTACCCGGACGAAATCGCAGACATTTTGCCGGTAGTTTTCTCCGACGAAAACGGTTTCCCGGTCACGGAAGTTTTTGTCTCTCAGTCTTACCTTCCGCGAATCTACCGCTTTGACTGGAAAAAGGACAGGGGAGAGCTTTTGTATTCTGGAACAGAACCTGTCGAGACCATCGACTCTCTTTTCTGGGACGGAACGCGTCTTTTGTACACAAAAACTGGCGAAGTGGCTGCCTATAATCCGGCTACAAAAGCTGGTGATTCACTTCCTGCTGAATACGATAAATGGAAGTCTTGCTTCAACGCGCTCGGAAAATCAGACACTCTTTACACTGCATGGATTCCTTCAAATGACGAAAAAAAGAGCGGAATCACTTTGAGCGAACTCTGGCTTTTGTATCCAAACGACGTGAACAACAAATACGCTTCAAAAGCGTTGAACCGAAAGGCCGTTTACGTTCAGGCTCACAAACTCATGACCGAAAAAGGAATCGCCCAGTACAAAAAAATCATAAGCGACAACAAACTTGACGCAATGGTCATCGACATGAAGGACGACTACGGCGGAATCCGTTTTGACCCGAAAGATCCGCTGATTCAGAAAAAAGGCTACATCAGCCGCTACAAAATCGATCTGGACACTTTTGTTCCTGCAATGAAAGAGCAGGGAATTTACCTCGTTGCCCGAATCGTAACTTTCAAGGACAAAAATCTTGCCGGCTACGACAAAAAACAGTATGCGGTCTGGGACAAATCCCTTAACCGGCCGTGGATGGGAATTCAGGGCTGGGAAAAGGTGAAAGACGAGGAAGGAAATGAAACCGGCGAGACAAAAACTCTCTATTACGATGAGGCCTGGGTCGACCCGTATTCACCGGAAGTCTGGGAATACAACGTGCATATTGCGCAGGAACTGATTGCCCGCGGCTTCGATGAGATTCAGTTTGACTATATCCGGTTCCCGACCGACGGAAAAAACATGTCCAACGCAAAATTCCGCTGGCGAAGTGAAGGCATGGACAAGGAAAGCGCATTGGTTTCCTTTCTCCGCTATGCCCGCGCAAACATTGACGCACCAATCGGAATCGATATTTACGGCGCGAACGGCTGGTACCGCTCAGGAACCCGCACAGGTCAGGACGTTGAGCTTCTGGCAGAATACGTTGATGTTGTCTGTCCGATGTTCTATCCGAGCCATTTCGAGCAGTCTTTCTTGAATTATGCACCTCAAAGCGAGCGGCCTTACCGTGTTTACTACTACGGAACTTACCGAAACACTGTAATCGGCAGAAACAAGCTGATTATCCGCCCGTGGGTTCAGGCGTTCTATCTCAACGTAAGCTACGACCGTGCCTGGTACAACAAAAATTACGTGACTCAGCAGGTTTATGGAGTTCGTGACAGCGTGAACCGTGGCTACATGTACTGGAACGGAATGTGCCGCTACGACGACATTTCACCGGACGTGGGCGACACAAAATATCCGGGACCTTCTTATGAAGCCGACGCAAAATACAAAAAACCGGCTCTCAGCGGAGGTTCAAAGGCTGACGAGCTTTTGATGAATGACGGCCAGACCCGCACAACAAAAACAAGTGACACAGCCGCCTGGGATTCAATTCGTGCGCAGGAGGAGCGTGACAAACAAAAAGAAAATGCCGGATTTCCCAAGCTGAGTGATGTCAAAAAACTCTGGCAGGCGTACAGTGAATCATGACGAACTTGAAATATACACCTGAAGAACCGATTGCAGCGATTGCGACAGCTCTTGCTCCCAGCGCGCTTGGAATCGTCCGTTGTTCAGGAAAAAACAGCATCGAACTCCTCTCAAAAGTCTTTTCAAGACCAAAAGCCCTGCTTGAAGCGGCGGGAAACACGATTGTCTACGGCTGGCTGATGGACGAAAAATCAAAGATTGATGAAGTTCTGGTTTCAGTTTTTCGTGCACCAAAGTCTTTTACCGGCGAGGACATGGTTGAAATTTCCTGCCACGGTGGCGTCCATGTCGTGCAGACTGTCTATAATCTTCTATTAAATAGTGGTTTTCGGGCGGCGGAGAAGGGTGAATTCACATTCCGTGCTTACATCAACGGCAAGGCGGATTTGACTAAGGCCGAAGCCGTGCGCGAGATTATCGACTCAAAAACAGATGCAAGTCAGAGCAGGGCTTGTGGCCGACTTGCTGGGAATCTTTACGAGACGATTGACGGCGTTAAAAAGCATATCGTTGATACTCTTGCGGCGATTGAAGTTGAAATTGAATATCCCGAAGACGAAGAGACGATTGCGGATTCCTTTGATTCCACCGAGCTCAAAAAAGCCGAAAGCATTCTGGAAGAACTTGCATCATCCTGGAAAAGCGAGAAAATTTATCAGGACGGAGCCAGGGTCGTGCTTTGTGGCCGAACGAATGCCGGAAAATCTTCTCTCTTCAATGCGCTTCTCAAAGAAGACCGGGCTATTGTCAGCGACATCGAAGGAACGACACGGGATTTTATCGAAAGCTGGATTGATTTTGCAGGAATCCCGGCCCGTCTTTTCGACACGGCTGGCCTGCGAGAGACAAGCGACGTGATTGAGGCTGTCGGTGTTGAGAGAACCCGCGATTTGAGTGAAGAAGCTGACTTGATTCTCTACCTTGTTGACTCAAAATCCGGCCTCAACGACGAGGACAAGGCTTTTATCGAAGAGCATATTTCTCAAACGGATTCAAAAATTCCTATAATTCTCGTCTGGAATAAATGTGATCTGGCAGAAAAATCTGAATCTCCGTTTGCTATACCACAAGTTCGAATTTCTGCAAAAAAAGGAATCGGGCTTGGAGAACTTAGCGAGTCTGTCCGTTCTGCTCTTTCTGTCAGCGGAACTTCCGAGCGGAACAGCACAGGTCTTGGCTCTGAGCGGCAGAAAATTTCTGTGGAAAAGGCTTTGGAGAGCGTTCGCCATGCGCTTGCACTTTCTGAAGATTATGCTTTGGATGCGGTTGTTCAGGATTTGGAGGATTCTCTGGACGCGCTTGGAGAAGTCACGGGAGACGTTACTCCAGATGACGTTCTCGGTTCAATTTTTTCTCATTTCTGCGTAGGTAAATAGAAGAAATCGAATCTCCAAAATATCTAAAAAAGGCAAAAAAACTTAAAATTGAATGTCTGCAGACATTTGACTTTAAAAGTTAAGTTGCGAAATCGTTTAGGGTCTGTTACAATAGAATTAACTGTATAGAGAGGATGCCTATCGTGAATGTAACAAAAAAATCTCAAAAAATACTGGCTGTCATTGCCGGTATATTATGTTCTCTCTCGGTTGTCGGTCAATCCACAGATGATGTCGGAGCCATATTTAAAAAAATTGACATGGCTATTGCGGCAAAGTCTTCCGAAAGTATTTCAAAAATTCTTTCAGAAAACAAATCATCACGTGATTACCAGTTAATCGAGAATTACACTCTCAAAAAAACACGTCAGCTTATCATCACCGACAATCTGGAACTTGCCCGTCAAACTTCCCTTGCCGTAATTGATAACAATATCGAAAATTTCGATGCCGTTGAATTATATTCATACATTGACAAGGCTATTCTTAATCAGCAGGCTGCAAATCAGGCTGCCGAAAACCGCAAACGTCTTGAAGAAGAGCGTATTGCAGCCCGCAATGCCAAATCCAAGCAGCAGATTGCCAACCGAGGAAACTATCAGGTTGTAAGTACAGCTTCCGGTCAGGAAGTCTACGTCAATGAGCAGCAGGCTTCTTTCTCTTCAAAAATCTGGACCGTCAAGCTTGGTCTGGCAGATTTTGTTTATCAAAAAATCACTGAGCCGGACTATTCAAGCCTGAAGTACGGTCTTGCTCTTGGAGCAACTATTTTCCGTCCTTCAGAACGATTTATCATTGGTGCAGATATTTTTGCAGATGCAAATATCGTCACCTTAATGTCTACCGGTGGAAACGAAGTTGCCCTAAACAAAAAAAAGAAGGATAACCCGGACTTCAACAATCCTCAGGAATTCTTCCTTTCTGCCCGGCTCGTTCCGGAATTTGCTTTTGCTGATTTAGGCAAAAATATCTTCCTTAGGGCGGGTCTTTCTGCTCATATCCTTGCATCAAATGACCGCGACATCACTAATACGACCAAGACATTCTTCTCGCCTGTTGTTGGTATTGCTTTCGACAATATCAATTTGGGTGAGTCACAGTTCAGGCTTTTTGCTGACTATGATGTCGGTCACATGTTCTACGATGACATAAAGCTTGCCGCGGAATTCGGCGGTTCAATCCTTCTTCCTTTTTCAGTTAACGATAAAACAAAATTCGGAATTGAACTTGGCGTACAGGATTTGCTCATGCTAAAAAAAGAGAGTGGTATCGAAAATCGCACAAAATTTACATTTGCAATTGGAGTTGGAAATGTCACAAAATAGTATCTTTAAAAAATATTTCTTTGGAATTCTCCTCTGTGTTTTCGCAGCAGGATTTGTTTTTGCACAGGCTTCAAGTTCGACAGCTGATTTGACCAAGCGTTTTCTCGAAAAAGCTGACGATCAGTATACCAATATGCAGTATGAAGAAGCTTTCAAGACTGTTAATGCTGCCCTTAAGCTTTCTGAAAAAGACGAAATTCCTGGCAATGTTTATCTTCTTGCAACTCAGATTTACACAAAGCTGCTTGAAAAAATGACAAAGACAAAGGATTACACTTATTACAACGATGTCATCATGAATTTGCAGACTTACCCAAAAATCAACGATGACCCAAAGATTCAAAAGTTTATCCGCATGATTCAGCAGCAGCAGACCGATGCCAAAGAGGCTGCTCGTGACGCAAAGACCCACGAAATGATGGAAAATTTATCGAAGACTCAGCAGGCTGGAAACGAAGAGATTCTGAAGTCAATCAATGAAAGCAATGAAACCATGATTAACTCCGTATCTGACAAAATGAACACGGCCATTGAGTCTGTCGGTGAAAAAACAGCGAGTGCAGTTCGTGAAGTCAGCGAAAATACAACAAATACAATGCGTGAAATCAGCAAAACCAGCAATAAGACAATCTGGATTATTGCGATTTTGGGCGGACTTATTTTTGTAATTGTATTCATTCTTGTATTCATTGGAATCAAGGCTGCCCAGCGTTCTTCTGCAATGCAGGCTGAACAGCTTGATTCAACCCTCAAACTTATCGCCGGCATGCAGCAGACCAATAATCAGCTTCTTCTTGGCGGAGTAACCGACTTAAACGGTATGGGCTTGAAGTCTGCCGGAAGTTCCCGCTGGGGCGTAGACGCTCTTCCTGCTCCAGAAATGACAGACGAAGAAAAGGCAGAACTCAAACAGCTCGTAATTGACTGTGAAAAGCTTGGGTCAGAAATTGACGCTACAACAAAGCGAAAGAACAATTCTAAGAACGTAAGCGAATTGGTTTACAAGCTTGCAATGCAGCTGGGACTTAACCAGAATTCATCAATGATTTATTTTGCAGCATCAATGGTTTATGACGCAGGCTTCCTTGCCGTCCCTCAGGAATTGCTTGAAGCAGAAAATCTGACTGATGAACAGCGTGAGCAGCTACGTGACCATGTAAATCAGTATGAGCAGTATCTTGGATTTGTTCCAAAAAAATACTGGAAAATTTTCGAGGATGCAGCAAAGTACCATCATGAAAATACAGACGGAAGCGGCTATCACGGTCTTGCCGGTGAAGACATTCCTCAGATTGCACGGCTAATTCACGTTGCAGAAAGCTACAACTCGCTTATCAGCCGCCGCAATTACAAACAGATTCAGGACAAAGAATCCGCAATTCAGGAACTCGAATCGAAGCCAAATCTTTATGACGTTGATGTAGTCAAAGTTTTGGATGCGATTGTTTAGTTCAAAAATGGAGTTACATATATAAAAGTGCATACCCATGCCTGCTTTTTGCGGTATGGGTATCTTTTTTTTAAATAAATTGCTATAATTCACTTTATTGTTTTTGTTGAGGTAATTTTATGTGTGGAATCGTCGGATATGTTGGTTCAAAGCAGGCAACTCCTGTTCTTATTAACGGTCTTAAAAAACTTGAATATCGGGGCTATGACTCTGCCGGAATCGCAGTCATGTCAGAATCTTCTGATGAAATTTTGGTGCGAAAGTCAAAGGGGGCCCTCAAATTTCTTGAAGAAAAAATTGCAGACGAAGTTATCAAGGGGTCTGTGGGAATCGGTCACACCCGCTGGGCAACTCACGGTGAGCCAAGCGACCTCAACTCTCACCCCCACACAAATGTCTCTGGAACAATCGCTGTCGTTCACAACGGAATCATCGAAAATTATGCCAAGCTTAAGGCATGGCTTCAGGATCAGGGCGTTGTATTCAAAAGTCAGACCGATACAGAAGTCATTGCCCACCTTATCAACTATTTCTACGAAAAGACCGGCGAAATCTTCAAGGCTGTTCTGGAAACTCTTCACCGTCTCGAAGGAAGCTATGCTCTCGGCGTTCTCTGCACGAAATTCCCTGACCGCCTGATTGCAGCCCGCAAAGAAAGTCCCCTTATCGTAGGTCTGGGCAAAGGTGAAAATTTCATCGCATCGGACGTTCCTGCTGTTCTTGAATACACACGCGACGTTTACTATCTCAATCAGAACGAGCTTGCTGTCCTTTACAACGACCATGTTGATTTGTTCGATTCAGACGGAAACAAAGTTGTTCGAGAGCCTTCTCATGTTGAATGGGACATGGCCAGTGCCGAAAAAGGCGGTTATGCCCACTTCATGCTCAAGGAAATCCACGAGCAGCCCAAGGCTCTTACTGACACCCTTCGCCCGCGCCTTGTTTTTGAAGATGAAAAGCCGGTTGACATCAAATTTGACGAAATCAGCTTTGGTGAAGACTGGAAAAATGCCGGACGAATCGTAATCACGGCTTGTGGTACTGCTTATCATGCAGGTGTTGTCGGCAAATACGCTTTCGAAAAGTTTGCCCGCATTCCGGTAGCCGTTGACGTTGCTTCTGAGTTCCGCTATCGAAATCCTATTCTCAACAAGAATGATATTTTCATAGTTATCTCACAGTCTGGCGAAACTGCCGACACGCTGGCTGCCCTTCGCCTTGCAAAACAGGCCGGAGCAAAAGTCATCGCAATCACAAACTGTGTCGGATCAACTGTAAGCCGCGAAGCCGATGAAGTAATTTACACTTGGGCTGGCCCTGAAATCGCCGTGGCTTCAACAAAAGCATATACTACTCAGCTCATGTGCCTTTATTTGCTTGCAATCAAGCTTGGAAAAGAGCGCGGAACCATTTCTGATTCAGAATACAAAAACTTGCTTTCGGAGATTTCTCTGATTCCGGCAAAAGCTCAGGAAATCATTGACAATCAGAGCGAAATCCAGAAATTCGCAAGCCAGCAATTCAATAAATCAAAAATCTTCTATATTGGTCGTCTGTTTGACTCTGCTTCTTCCCTTGAAAGTGCGCTCAAACTCAAAGAAGTCAGCTACATGCATTGTGAGGCATTTGCCGCTGGTGAGCTTAAACATGGCCCGATTGCACTGGTTGACCCGGACACTCTGGTCGTCGCCATTGCCACAGAGCCGGCTCTCTACGAAAAGCTTGCTTCAAATATCGTTGAGGTTAAGAGCCGTGGAGCCGTCACAATGGCAATCACACTCGACAAAAAAGGTGCCTTCAACAATTGCTGCAACTCAGTAATCACAATCCCAGATTCTGACCCGGCGCTTGCTTCAATGCTTTCGATTATTCCGGCTCAGCTTTTCGCATATTATTGTTCAATCTTGCGTGGCAATGACCCGGACAAACCCCGAAACTTGGCCAAATCAGTAACGGTGGAGTAAAATTTAGACGCAGATGCACGCGGATAGACGCGGATACAGCCTATGTGTAGTCCTGTGCGGAAGTCTGTCGTAAAAATACGATAGATTTTCGTAATTTAAAAGAAAAAATCTGCGTTAATCTGCGCTTATCCGCGTCAAAATTAAACTTGGAGTAAATATGCGAATTCTTTGTCTTGGCGACAGCATAATGCAGTATAACGACTTCTCGACTTTTCCGCAGACCGGCTGGGTGCAGGAATTAACACGCTTTTTTCCTTTGAGCACTCAATGGCTCAATTTCGCTCGAAACGGCCGGAGCACAAAATCTTTCATCGATGAAGGCCGTTTTGTGCGCGTTATGGCCGAGGCAGAAAAAGGGGACTTTGCTTTAATTCAGTTTGGTCACAATGACGAAAAAGATGACCCCTTGCGCCACACAAGCCCTGAGAAAGGCGGTTCATTCCGCAAAAATCTAACATATTTTGTGCGCGAACTGAAAGGAAAGGGCGTTCTCCCGGTTTTACTCACACCTATGGCTCGAAGAATGTTTGATGGCAGCAATGTAAAAGACAGTCACGGAGAATATTCATCGGCTATTATCGAAACTGCCGCCGAAGAAAATGTTCCATGCATCGACATGAACAAACTTACGCTGGAATTCCTTTCTCAAATTGGAGAAAAAGCCAGCCTGCGTTTTTACATGAACTTTGATGCAAATCTTTTTGACAATTTCCCGGAAGGCCGGAGCGACAACAGCCATCTTCGTCCGGAAGGTGCAAATGCTTTCTCGAAAATCGCCGCAGCGCAAATAAAAAAGATCTCCGAAAACTTCCCAGAATACGCTCTTCTTTCCGAAGCCTGCATGTGCGGCACAGAAAATCCATTCCTTGAAGTTGAGTCTGAGAACGGCGAAATTGATGATGAATACACCGTGTTTCAAAAATAAGCGGTAAAATTGAAGTGTTTCTGACTAGAAAATTGAGCTGGAGTTTTGTAACTTAAAATCTTTCTTGGAAGATTGTTTATCCAGTCTGCCATACATCACCGCCACCTTGACCAACACAGCCATTATCTGATATAATTTATTCCACTTGGGCCATTAGCTCAGCGGTTAGAGCAGAGGACTCATAATCCTTTGGTCCTTGGTTCAAATCCAAGATGGCCCATAGATTATTGGCTGGTGCAAAATCTTGTACCAGCCTTTTAATTTCTTAAAATATAAGGAATTAAAAGATTTTTAACATTGTAAGTTTATTATTTTAGGTTTGCCTTTTAGTTTGGAAGGACGCCTGAAACTGAGACTACACCAAAAATTACCCCAAGGATTACACCAAAAGGGGTTGGGTAGTCTTGATGGTTAGAACCATCGAGGAGGTTTCATGCGTCCTTTTTACATTACGAAAGGCAGGTGCGGTTACTACAGAATCCGGCTCGTGGATATGGCAAGCGGACTTATTGTTTGCGACCGCAGTTCGCGGACTTCTGACAGAAAGGCGGCTGAACGGCTTGCCTGGGAATGGGTGCGCGACGGCATCTCACCTGTTACTAAAAAATCCTCTGAAAAAAAATCTCTTGATACGAAACCTTCTCGCGCCGTTTCTGCGCCTGTTGAAAATTCGATGCCTTTGGGCGGACTTTCTGAATCTGAGGAACTTGCGCTTTTGAAATTGCTTGCTAAAAAACACGGTTTTTCGCTTGGCTCTGAAAGTTCGGTTATGGCTGCCACGAAAAATGTTACTGTGGCGGATAAGAAAACGGCAGAAATTGGAGAGCGGGATTTTGCGCTTGAAAAAATTACGGATGCTGACCTTCCGCTTTCTCTTTCGTGCAAAAAGTTTGACGCTGGCATTTTTAACGGCGTTAAAGTCTCGGACTTTATCACTGATTTTTGGACGGAAGAAAAAAGCCCATATTACGAGCAGCAGAAAGCCCACAGAAAGGACATTAACGGAACTCATTGCCAGAATATGCGCGATATGGTAAAGCGTTACTGGATTCCGTTCTTCGGAAACTCTACGGTAGACTCCCTTACGACTGAAATCTTGAACAAATTTTTTATTTACCTTGCGGCGGACAAAGGGCTTAAAAGCTCGACGGTAAACAAGGTTCTTAACTCTGCGGCCGTTCCATTCAAGTTTTATTGCAAGAATCACAAAATCAGCTCAAACCCTATGGACGGCATTGAGCGTTTCGGATGCGACAAGACAGAGCGCGGAATTCTTACCCGCAAGGAAGTTGAACGGCTTTTCAGCTTTGAGTGGGAGAACAAGAAAAAGCAGCTTGCAAATATGCTTGCGGCATTCACGGGAATGAGAGCCGGAGAGGTGTCCGCGCTGCGTTACTGCGACATTTACGACGACAGAATTTATGTCAATCACAACTGGAGCGTGGTTGACGGAGAAAAAGATCCGAAACGGCACGAAGTCAGATGGGTTGTATGTCCGCCGGAAATCTGCTCCGCTCTAAAAGCCCTTGCAAAGAAAAATCCGTCTTTCTCAAATGACTGTTATGTGTTTTTCTCACGGCAGAAAAAAGGCTCTGTGCCTGTTCTCCCCGAAGCATGGGTGCGAGGACTTGACGAGGCTTTGGAGCAAATCGGAATTTCAAGCGAGGCTCGGAAAGCTCGGCACATCGATTTTCACAGCTGGAGACACTTCTTCGCGACCGAAATAAGCGAGAAGGTTCAGATGGGAACGGCTCAAAAGCTGCTTGGACACAAAGATGCCAGTACCACCGCAATATACGCATCTCACGAAAGCGAGGAGCACATGGCGGCTGTTCAAAATGTTATGGCAGAATTCCGAAAGAATATCAGAATACTGCCCTTTCAGCTTGTGGCATAGTCTTTAAAACAGCGTGTTTTCTGATGTGATTTAACAACGGAAAACGCGCCGTTTGTGCATTTATCATTTAGCCATAGAAAACAGGAAGTTTTGAGAGGAGCGATTTTTATGGCTGGATATGAAAGAACGGCAGGAGGAAGTTCCAAGCACCCTGCGACACCGCTTGAGATTTCGATTGCGGATGTAAAGGCTGCGGGCGGGAATGTGCTTGAGGGCGTTTCGGCGGTGGATGCGCTTGCGACTTATCTTGACGCTCGGAGACGGTTTGAGGTGATGGAGTTACCAGAAGCCTGTAAGCTCGTGCATCTGAGCGGTTCCCAGATGTATGCCTATGTCCGGCGCGGGGTTGTTCCGCATCTGAGACTCGGGCGAAAAATCCTTTTTATCCGCTCTCAGCTTGAACAGTGGCTTCTTTCAAAATGCAAGGGGGTGTCCTATGATTGAGAACGCTGACGAGGTTGTGAACTGTATCGCTGAAAAAATCCGCGAGATTCTGCGGACGAAGGAATACGGCACTTTCGGCATCACGATTACGATGCACGAGGGGCAGCCGTTGAAAATATGCGAGCAGAACGAAATCAACCTGCTCCGCAGACCGGGAAACCGCGTGATAATATCAAAATAAAAAAAAGCGTGAAAAAACAAAGATATGACTTACAAAGGCAAGGCTAAAAACAGCTTTGCCTTTTTTTATTTTCCGGGGGGGGCAAGAAAAAAAATATGTGGAGCGGAGTGTTTGTCAAGGTTTGGGAGCGACTGAAAGGAGCGAGCAACCGCGAAGCGGCATGACCTTTACAAACACGGAGCGGAACATACAATGCCCTTCCCCCTCTGGAAAATATGCGGACGGCACATTTTTGATGTGATTTATCATCAGAGAAATCTTTATTTTTACGACTATCATTTTTTTGTCGGGCGGATGTGTCTCCGCGTTTTAGGCATGTCTGCATTGCAACGATTATAAAAAGGGGGTGGTTTTTGGAAGAAGCGGCTCAGTCTGAAAAAGACAGGGAATGCGCTTCGCCTGTGGCGGCGGAAAGCGTGAAGCCGTGGGAAATCCGCATGAGCGGCGAAAGCCCCAGGGCGTTCAACGCTTTCTGCTTTTACAGGGCTATGGGCTACAGACGGAGCATAAAGGCCTGCATGGAGCTTCACGGAATAGAGGCGAAAAAATACGGAAGCTGGGCAAGATGGGCACGGCTTTTTGACTGGAAAAACCGCGCGGCTCTTTATGACGAGTTCATCGCAAAGGAAACGGAAAAAGGCTTAATCAACGAGCATGTGGAACACAGAAAGTGTTTTATGGCGATGATTGGGAAGATGGCGAAAGTTGTTGACGACAGCATAGGAAAGCTTGAGGCGAAGGACATTGACGCGGACACCGCGATGGACTTGCTGGAACGCTCGGCGAAGCTTGACGGCTATCTTTGCGGTGAGGACGGCGAGAAGCATAAGGACAATGACGGCCAGCTTGAAATCCGTTTTGTCGAGGACTTTAAGGGCGTTTGAGGTTGGCAGAAGGTGTTTTTAAGCCGACTGCGGTACAAAAAAAAGCCCTTGCGCTCCTAAAGGGAAACGCAAAGCACATCCTGCTTTTTGGCGGCTCGCGCTCCGGCAAAACTACGGTTCTTGTTGTTGCGATTATCTACAGGGCGTGCGCCTATCCTATGAGCCGCCATCTTATATGCAGGCTGAGGGCAAAGGATGCCAAGAGTTCTGTATGGCATGAAACTTTGGAGCCGTGGCTTAACAGGATTGTGGGAGTCCGCCGTTACAAGCCGAATGTCCACGAGGGGTATATAAGGCTCTGGAACGGCTCTGAAATATGGATTGGCGGCCTTGGCGACAAGGAGCAGGTAGACAAGATTTTGGGGCATGAGTATGTAACGATTTACTTTAACGAGGTAAGCCAGATTTCATACTCTGCCGTAACCACTGCCTACAGCCGCCTTGCGATGAATGTGCAGGGATGCAGGAACAAGTTTTTTTATGACTGCAACCCTGCAAGCCCTATGCACTGGGCTTACAAGATTTTCATAAGGAAAATCGAGCCGAGGACAGATGAAAGGCTGAAAAAGCCCGAGCTGTATGTAAGCGCGGTTTTGAACCCTGCGGACAATGCGGAGAACTTAGCAAAGGACTACATAACGGACATTCTTGACAATATGCCCGAAAAACAGCGGGCAAGGTTTAGGGATGGGCTTTGGGTAAAACCGGAGGGCGTTGTATATGACCGCTTTGAGGAAAGCATGATTCTTGAAGCGGACAGGATGCCAAAGTCTTATGACCGCATAACAGGCGGTCAGGATTTTGGGCTTCACATTGCGGCTGTAAAAGTGGGATGGAAGGACGGCGCGGTTTATGTGATGAGCGATCACGGCGGATTCAACATCACGACGAGGACGGCAGTTGAAGCACAGACGGAAAAAGGCTGGTATGACGAGGGCTTTGTTACATTCTGCGACCCTGCGGGCGGCGAGCGCATTCAGGAGATTCCCGGCGGCGTTAAGGCGAACAACAGCGTGGACGCGGGAATTGACTATATATGCGCCCTTATGGAAAGGGGAAAATTTTTTGTGGCTAAAAGCTGTTCAGGCGTTCTTGGCGAGATTTGGGATTATGCCCGCGACGAGAACAACCAGATTATAAAAGTGAACGACCATTACATGGACGCCATGCGCTATGCGGTTTTCAGCGCGGCAAGCAGCGGCGTAGTTATGGGTTAGAAGATATGGGATTGCGGAAAATTATTTTTAAGGCTTTAAAACCGTTCTCTGAAATAAACGAAAAAGACCTTTTGGAAGATTTTGCCCCAAGAGAAGAGGAAGTCGTAAAAGATCCGTATCTGCAAGACGTGTGGGTTGCAAACTGCGTGGACATCATAGCAAGGAACATCGGGCGGGCTGACTTTGAGATAAAGCTGAACGGAGTTAAGACATCTGACGGTTTTGCGGCAAGGCTTTTTGACGAGCCGAATCCGTATATGAGCCGCTTTGAGCTTTGGCAGAGGACGGCCGCATGGTGGAGCTTAGAGGGGGAAGCCTTCTGGTATTTCGGCAATGACTATGCAAGCGGAGTTCCGAAGGAGCTTCATGTACTGAATCCAAGAAAGATTCAAGCTGTGATGGACGGCGGAGAGATAACAAAATGGGTTTACGAGGGAAACAGGGAGAAGTTTATAATCCTTCCTTCGGAAATAATCCATTTTAAGAACTGGAATCCGTACAACCATTACAGGGGATTAAGCCCCCTTTTATGCATGAAAGATGAAATCGGCGAGGACATCTTGGCAAGCCGGCAATACAGGAAACTTTTGAAGGAAGGCGGAATTCCGAAAGGTCTTTTAAAGACTGAACAGGTATTGACGGAAGCCGACGCCGAGCTTTTGGAAAAAAAGTGGGAAAGCAAATACGGAAGCGGCATAAAGAACAAGATTGCCGTTCTTGGCAAGGGAACTGAATACCAGCAACTGACTTTCAGCCCTGACGTGTTGAAATTGTATGACATGAAAAAATGGAACTTATACACGATTCTTGCGCGGTACGGAATACCGCCGAGGGTTGCGAACATACAGGATGCAAAAAGCAGCCTGAGCGGAACGGACACGAACAGCCAGCACACGGCGTTCTGGAATTACACGCTTATTCCCCTGCTTCAGCAGTTTTCGCAGATTGTTGAAGTTCAGTTTTTCAGGCGTTTTCACTTGAAAGAAAGGGGCTGCTTTAACCTTGACGGAATTCCTGAATTGCAGGAAAGCAAGGACTCGCGGAGCAAAAGGGATATTGCGGAAATAAACGCCGGACTGCGGACTATAAACGATGTCCTTAGGGAGAGAGGACAGGAAACAAAAAAATGGGGCGACTATTGGTATAGAAAATCAAATTTAATAAAAGAAGGATAACTGTAAAAAAAGATGGTCAGATGTTTTATAGGCAGTAATTATGAACGCTACTCTTTGAATCTTACGAACATTCTTAAAAAATTTGTTTGTGAGGAAAACATCGTGACAGTCCCCGACTTCAACGACTTTATAAGCAATTACGAGGCAAAGGACGATAGGGTGATACTGTTTGCCGACAGGTATTATTTCGGATTCCATGTTGAGAATCAGCTCTTTAAGATTTTTTCGGTAAACCCGAAAACGGAGATAGTCATTTTTGACGAGATGGAATTTGAAAAACAGTTTGCCTTCAGGCTTTACAATACAGGTATAAGAGGACTTTTAGACCATGTGATTACAGGAAATGACACTGAAAAAAGAATGCAGAAAGTCCTTGGCGGTCAGAGAGTTTTTCCAGACAACATAGCGGCTTTTATAGCCAACGGAGAGCATCTTGACAAGAAGGACTGCTACAACGCCCCGACGGTAAAGGAGTTCCAGTTTTTATGTCTTGTAAGCTACGGCTTTGGATACAAGCAGATTTGCGGAAGGTTTGACATAAGCGAAACGATGCTTGGAACATACATTGAGCGCATAAGAAACAGGCTCGGAGCAAAGACTACTACGGAAGCGGTAAGGATTATGCTTCAGACAAAAGAAAACTCTCATTTGGAGGATGATGAATATGACAGTTTTTGTGGATGGGATTTACAGCAAGGAGTGCTCGTTGAATACGAGCGCGCTGGCGAAGCTGCTAAACGAAAATCGCCAAAAAGGAGAACAGGCGCGCAATGTAGACATCTACAGGAACGTGCGGATGGAATGTACTCAAAAAAACGAAAAGGACAGGCTCTGCATAACGATGAGCACAGGCGACCTTGACCGCGACAACGAAAAAATAGACCAGAGCGGCTGGGTTCTTGACGGCTACAAAAAAAATCCCGTGATACTGTGGTCGCATGACAGGAACATTCCGGCAATAGGATATATGGAAAACATCATTCTTGGAAAAACACTGCAAGGCGAGATGATTTTTAACGACAGGGAATTTGACCCTTTCGGGTGGGGAATCGGACAGAGGCTTTTGAAGGGAAGCCTGAACTGCGGTTCCGTGGGGTTCAGGGTGATTGAAGCGGAAGTTGTGAATCATTCTGTAAATCCGGATGAAAAGGCGGATTTGATTTTCAGAAAGCAGGAGCTTTTGGAATTCAGCGTCTGCAATGTTCCGGCGAATCCTTACGCGGAAGTTATCCGCACGGCAAGGAGCGGAGAGGAAAAGTCTCTGTATGAGTTCTTGAAAAAAGGGGGATATAGGCTGAACTGAAATAAAAGACGGCTGAATGCATTTTTGGAAACGCCATTCAGATTAGAGAAAACTCTAGCGTAATTTTAAGGAGAAGAAATTGAACGAGAAAATCGCATTACTGGAAAAAAAGCTTGAAGGAATGAAGAACATGATTCCAAAGGCGGGGGCAAGCGACGAGCAGATTGCAAGGTATTTTTCCGAGCAGGACGCCATAATCGAGGACATAACGAAAGCCGTGATTGATATGCACGGCGTTACCACCTCGGAAATGGAGAGCATGAAGGACACTATCAAATCGCTGAAGGACGAGCTGAAAAAAGCGGACAAAAGCATTACCGTCATGGACGAAAAAGAAGCCGCATACGGAATCGGAAAAATGCTTGCCGCGCTCTGGACTAACAACAGGCAGACGCTCGGCGAAATGAAATGCTGTCCGAACTTCGGCATGGATAAGTGGACGAACATCAAGGATTACAGCTGGGTAACAGGAAAGGGCTTTATCCGCTCGAAAGACGCTCTGGGAGAGCCTATCGGAAACATGGAGTCCAACGACCAGTACCTTATAAATCCTGTGTATTCTGAAATCCTTATTGAGGCGGCCGCGGAAGAATCCTGTATGATGAAGCTTGTTTCTGAAAGGCGAATGACGGGCCCCAGCCTTTTTCTTGACGAGGACGAAGGAAGCCTGGTAAAGATGACCTGGAACACAAACTACGGACAGCAGATAAAGAGCGTAACCGCAACTTCTCCAAGCAGAGTTGAACTTAAAGCATATACGCTCGCCGGTTTTATAAGCTGGTATGACGAGTTTGAAGAGGACGCTTTTGTGGACATTGGCAGAAGGTTCATAAAGAAATTCAAGGCTTCTTACGCCCACGAGTTTGACACGCAATGCCTGACAGCAAAGGCTACTCCGTTTACAGGAGCGTTGAACGCAAAGAACGTGAATGTACAGAGTATTTCCAGTACGGACGGAAGCAAGCTGAGCTACGAGGATTTTAGGAAAGCTGAAATGCTTGTGCCGAGCGCGGAGCGGGCAAAATGCAAGTGGTTCTTGAACGATACCGTTCTTAATGAAATCACCAACATAAAGGATTCTAACGGGAAACCGCTCTGGCGGCAACCGTGGGAAAAGATGCCCGGCGTGATTGACGGCTATGAAGGAATTGTCTGCAGCGTTCTGCCGCAGTTTACCGACTTAAAAGCCGACACTCCGTTTGCGGTGTTTATGAACCCAGAGCGGATTATACACGGCAACAGGAAGGAAATTGAGCTTAAACGCTTTTCTGACACTACGGAAAGCCTTGAATACGGACAGGAGTTCTTGCGGTTCAGAAAGCGCGACGGCTTTTTGGCGACTATGGCAAAGAACATGGCCGTCCTTAAAACCGCAAAGGCATAGAAAAATGGCAAAGGCAGGAAGCGATTCCTGTCTTTGTCTTTTAGGGGGATGCGATGACAGGCGAAGAGAATCTTATGGTGGATTATGAGCGCGCAAGGGATTTTTTTAATCTTGATGAATGCGAGAAAGAAAGGGATTTACTGATTTTGCAGAGCGCGCAGGAAAGCGTTGAAAATTATTTGGATAGAAAGCTTTGCATTGTTGAATACATCTGCATACAAAAAATACAGGACAGGCGGATAATTCTTGAAGAGCTGAATCCTGTTGAACTGGTAAGGATTCTGGATTTGTCCGCACGGCAAAGCCTTAACACTGAGTGCCATCTTGACGGAAGAAAACTTTATTTTTTTGACGGACGGCTTGAAAACCACGAAATTCTTGCGCGTTATACGGCGGGATTTACGAAGGAGACCCTGCCGCAAGACCTGGCGGAATGCATTATGAACGTCTTTATGCACAAGAGCGAATGCGCAAGAAAGAGGATTAAGGGCGGGCTTGAAATTAAGGACTATAAAATACTGAACGGCCTTGAAATGCCGGAAGAAGCAAGACAGATTCTTGAAGCGTACAGGAGAAAAACGCTGTAATGAAAAACGCAGAAAGCCTTTTGACTGCATTTTCCGCCTTTTTTAAGGAAAAGATGCCTGTTTTTATAAAAACGGTGAACGATGAAAACAGCGACGGCTTAGAGCTTGATGATTTTTACGATGCGGTGATTTTTGGGGAGCATTGCAGGACTTTACCCTTTGTTGCCGTAAGGCTTGAACAGGCGGAGCTTACGGAAAAAGACAGGATTATTGAAAATGAGGTTTATACTCTGGAGCTTGAACTGAATTTTCAGGAAACGAGCGCAAAGAGTGAACGGAAGAAACTGCGGTATATAAGGGCGGTATGCCTGTTTTTTGAGGAATATGAATTCTGTGATTTATGGCAGAGGGCTAAAATCACGGAATTCAAGAAAAACAGCGTTTTTGTGGGGGTGGAGATGTAGGGGATTTTCTATCAGTGCAAATACCCTTCAAATGCATAAATGCCAGTGACAAGCGTTAATGCCACAGCGATTACGCAAAAAATCACGCCTACAGAAAAACGGTGTCTGCGTTTAAGGCAGACAAGCTCGGCATCTTTGGGGTGGCTGACCGAATAGCGGATTTTTTGGGCGGAATTAAGCTCCTCGTCAGAAAGCGGTTTGAACGGCGAAACGCCGGAAGCAGCTTTGTATGTCCGTCCATCCGCAACAAATTCAAAATGATAGGCTATCCAGTAAGTGATGAACAGGTATTTTACCCGCACGACCCTGAAAATGCGGCCTTCCGTTACGGCAGTTATGGAATCATTGCCCAGGCGGATTTCTTTTATCAGCAGGCGGACTGCGAACATATCAATCACAAGCGCAAGCAGAAAAAGCAAAACGTTTATATTCATAAAAATCAACTCCTTTTACAGCGCTTCGTAAGCCGTTCTGGTCTTTCGATTGCCGTTTTCCCAAAATGTATATTCAAACCACAGTTCAATTCCATCCGTGGACTTGTAGTAAATCTGGTTTCCTTTGTCGTCGTATTCCCACCATTCCTCAAAGCCGCTGTCGGGAAGGATAGAATCGGAATTGGTATGTTTTGCATGGATTTCGTTTCCCGCATCGTCATACTCATACCAGTTTTCTCTGCCAGAAGCGGTCTTGTAATGAATCATTTTTCCGTCGCCGTTATATTCAGACCAATCCTCGCTGCCGTTTGAATCCTTTGTGTGGGTTTCGTTTCCGTTTGCGTCGTATTCAGTCCATTTTTCATAGCCGCCGGGCGATTTGTAGTAAATTTCCTTTCCGTTGGCATCGTATTCCCGTATCACACCCTTTGCGCTCTTTTTTGGCTTCGTCTTTTTTGAGTCCTTGCCGCTGTACTTTTCATCTCTGCCGTTTTTGTCCTTGAAGCGGATTGTGTGACCGTCCGAATTGTAAAGGATGATGTTTTTCACGCAGAGATCTTTTGTCACTGTCTTTCCGTCCACGACAATCTCTTTCTGCATCACACTGCCGACGGTCGCCAGAAGCGCGCTTGATGTGGAATTGCACGAAGCGAGCAATGCGGTTGCCACGACGCAGATGATGATTGCTTTTTTCATTTGTGAAAATTCTCCTAAAAAATATGTTTTAAGATTATACTACACAAATGTAAAAAAAAAGTCTATTTTGGGCGTTATTGCCCTGCCTATTGCCGAATCTTCTTCGCATCTTCACAAGAAGCCTCACCACCACAAAAACACTTCCACTTCACAAATCACGAGGCAGATGATGTTTATCCGAAGCCCTTTTTGGTTGTGTCGCAAAGGCTTGTTTTTGCTCCGACAGGCTGTGACGATTCCGACTATTGCGGGAACAAGAACCGGCAGGGAGAACACGAATTTTGCCGCCATGAGCAACAGCATGACGAATGCCATGCCGATTGCGTGTTCGCCAGAGCCGCTGCTGTTTTCGCTCCACGCAAGGTGAATGCAAAAATTGATTGCGGTCTGCAAGACAAGAACAATCATATTTGCAACCGCTATTTTGAACGATGGGGATATTTTTTGACTGACACCTGCGTTTGGAAGCGCAAGTGCGGAGCCGTCAGTTTTTTCCGAATCGTTTGAATCTTGCGACCTGTCAATTAAGCTTGAGATTTCCACGAGAAGGAAGCCGAACGCAACCCAATAAAGCACGACCAGAGCAAGATTTACCGCAAGGTCAAACTGCACGTAGCGAATCATATAGACGATGTAAAACCACCAGCCTTTTGCATAAAACAAAAAGCCAATAAAACGCGGAAAATTAAAGCGGAAAGTTACAAGCCCAAGAAGCGCGTCAAAAGCGAGGTATGCAATCAGGCATTTTTTAATCAGCGAAAGACGGGGCTTTTCTTCGATGCGATGAAGGTTCGCGCAAAGGAGAATCAGCGCGACCAGCGGCACAAAATGCAGGAGACTGTACACGGCTGCAGAAAGATTGTCCGCCCTGCTTGAGAAATACGCGCAGAAATTAAAAAGCGAATAGGCAAAATCAAGCGTCAGCACGGCAAGAAAGAGCCACAGGGCTTTGGTTGGTTTGGGTGTGTTCATAAAAATCTTGCTCCTCAAAAACAGCACCGTCAACCGACGAAAAGTGCAACTAAGGGATTTCCGTTTTCATCGCAGAGGACATAAAGCGGGCAACCGTATTCATCGCATTTGTCATAAAGCTGATAGTGAATGGGGTTCCTTACCGAGTTTTCAGGGCTGGGGAGACAGATTTCAATCCCGTATATACAAAAGTCCTCAGGTTTTCGCCCGACTTTCTTCGCCGCAAAGGAAATGATTTTCTCCTCGTTTTCGTCAAGGCTCAGGGCAAGTTCTTCAATGCGTTTAAAAGCCGCGTCCAGTTCCCTGCGTGAAGAGTCCGCACAAAAATTCACCGAATAAAGCATATCGGCTTCTTTCCGCTTCGTCTTGCAGAGGTAGTAAGTAAGATTTTCTTCGTTCAGGAATGTGCCGATTTTTGTTTTAATGACGGCAGGAAAATTTGCTTCTGCGTGATGTTCCGTAGTCACGCACGAGGCGAAGAAACATGCCGACACCACAAAAATCAAAATAAATCTTCTTGCTTTCATAGTTTTCTCCTTGCGGGCTGCTTCCCTGCATCACAACATTCCGTTCTTGTGCAAAATCAGATACGCATATGCGGCGGTGGCAATAAGCGTGGAGAGGACAGCCGTTTTTAAGTTCTTGTGGTTGACAACTGCGAGCCGAGAGACTTCGGGGCTGTCCTTCAGGTATTCCACTGTGACGGGGTTGGTCAAGTCCTTGTGCTTGTATCTGAACCAAGAGCCTTCGGAGTCCTCGCCCGTATAGCAAACGCCGTCCACCATGTAGGTGTAGAAATATCGGGTTGTACAGGCGACAAAGTTGTACCTCGTCGAGCGAACCTCAGTACACTCCCCCTCGGTTGTCTCGCAATGCTCGAACCGATTGCTTTTCATGGAATACTTGATTGTCGCGTATATCACAAAAACGACACCCGCTCCCAACATCACGTCGTACAAATCTAAAACCATATTTTCCTCCAAGTCGGATTGATTGTATGTTTCATTGCGTTATTTCTCCTCGTATTCTACCACAACATCAGCACCACGAACATTACAGCGAGCCGAGCCTACACCATCTCAACGCAAGTTTCCTTGAAGGTGAACGGCTTTTCCTTGTCAGAGAGTCTGTAGTCAAAAATGCAGTCAACGCGGCAGAAGTCGGACTCGATGACCTTCCTTGAAAGCTCTACAAGACCGTACAGGCGGTAGCTTTTTATCTTTTTGCTGATGAAGGTCATGTAAAAATGCAGCTCGGTCGGCGAAAAGGCATCGCCCTCAAGGAAGTCCACACGCGACAAGAACCATTCGCCACAAGTGTCGCATTGCAAGTCGTTTTCAAAGATTGCTTTTTTTGCCTCTTTTTCGGCGGTGTCGCGCAGGAAATCAAAATGGTCGAGGTATATTTGCTCATAGTCATCGTTCTCAAAATAAGTTTCCGCCGCGCAAAGCTTGCCGATTGTGACGGGAAGATTCTCTTTGTTCGGAATGAGTGTCTGCCTGCAACGAAGCGTGTAATCATCGAACAGGACGACGCGCACGCTCTCGTCCACATCAATCAGTAATATGGCGAGGAACAGGCACGAAAAGCAGAGCGCGAAAAGTATGAAATACAGGTCTTTAAGATGATACTGGAATCGCGCCGACTCGTCTCCGCCCATAAATCCGAAGGCAATCATTTCGGCAGCATAGACGGCAAAAGCAAGGCAGACAAACGGCTTCACGCTCTTTTTCGGAAACTCCAAAAGCCGCCGCACTTTATTGAAGAGCCACAGGGCAAGGAACACGAACATCGCGGGGAACATGCCGAAAAACAGTTCCGGCACAAGCTCCGAGCGGAAATCCGTATGCACGGCAAAGTGATAATCGGCGAGCAGCCCCAGAATCAGCGAAACGGCTGCCGTAACGAGCAGGGTAATCATTGTCGGTCGTTTTTTCATTTTATTCCCACCAACCCGACTTTTTCGATGGCTCATCGTCTACGATTTCGCTCTCCGACTCCGCAGCCTGTTCAGCCCACCAGTCAGCCGCGATTTTTAAGTACCGCTTTCCGATGTCCGCTTTTTTCTTCGGCTTTATGCGAATCTGAGCCACGGTCTTGCCTTTCAGAAAAAACTGAATCGTCATATTCTCTGCGTCGTATCGGAGTTCATCTCTATATTCCCTGTCGTCAATCCCAGCACCTAGCGGAAAATCCCGAAGAACCGCGGCTTTCTTCTTTCCGATGTAATGCGACAAAAACAGGTCGCTGTTTCTCTTGTTAATGTAAATGTCACCAATCACGCTCGTATCATCGTTTTCAAGGAATTCTATCATATAGACACAATCGCCTTTTTGATTCAAGCCAGCCAAACTTCTCCGTTTCCAGCCGTCCTTCGCATCAGGACCAAGGGCTTCTTTTGGCCCGTCAACAAAATATCCCTCGCCCTTTCCGATAAAATCCTTGTGGGAAAACGGAACGCCGTCAAATGCGTAATCAAACACCGTGCCACTTACCGCATTTTCTTGAACTTTGTTCGTCGCACAAGACACAAGCAAAAACGCTAATATTGCACCAATCAATAAAACTGTTTTTTTTCACTTTCTATCTCCTAAAAATCTCAGAACCTTACGACTTTGCCGACAGGGATTTTCTTTTCCACAATCATACCGTTTTTGTTCGTCTTGCCTTTTCTGTAGCTTCCGTCGGCGAGCTTTAGGACATAAGGATAATCCGTCAGCAACCGCCCTTGAAACGAAAGCTCCATATAAAAATCGGTGAAGAGCTTAACAGACTTCGACATCTCGCTTTTTTCGCCGTCGCACTCAACGTAAAACGCATAAGAGGGCTGCTCGTAGCTGTTGCCGAAGCCAAGAACGTCCTCATCGCCCACATCGTATTTCACGTTCCAAACCGCTTTGACTTTGCCGCCTTTAACCACGCTTTCAATCTGGTAGGAAAGCGGCGTTTCTTTCTGCGTGGTCTGCTCGATAATCGTGATTGTCGCCTTTGTGCCGTTGGGAACGTTTGGAAGTCGCGCAATCAGCTTGATGTCTTTTCTCAGCACAGCCTCCGATGTCTCAAACACACCATCTTTCCAAACAGGCACAGTCGCACAAGAGGCAAGCATTGCCGCCGCCAAAATCAGCGTAAAAATCAGAATCTGCTTTTTCATTTGTTTACTCCACCACGGATTTTGCTTTTTCTAGCAGGATTTGGTCTATTTCCTTATGAACATCGCTCATCTTGTAGAAGGCGCTGACATCTTTGCCCTTTAATCCGTTCTCCTGAGTATAAAACAGGCATGTTCCATATTTTGGATGTTCAAAAAAGCTTGTGTACCTCCACTTATTTCCCGGAGCACAATAATCATCGAGAATAACAAGCGGACTAAATAAGGCCGGATTATTTTCATCTATTTTCATAAACGCATACTTTGAAAGACGTCCGTTATTTATTCCTTTATAACCAAAAAGCCTAAGCAGTACCCAGTCAAAGTTTTTTGATACTGCTTGTATTTCAGCAATAAACCTGTCTTTTGGTAGTAAAAAATTGAATGGAATCATCTTTACATTCGCGAAATTTTCATCCCACTTCAGGACAAAATAAACGCTGTAGGGTGAGCCAGCCGTATGGGAAATAATCATCCGCTTATCCAAATTAAATTTTATATCGTCATGAAAAGTGCCAAAAAACAATTCGGACATTTTTTTCGTCAGTTCATTATCCGTTCGCTCTTTTGTCTCATAGTCAAACATAAAGAATTTTACGTCGCTTGTATTGCGTCTAAGTTTTTCCGCCGCTATGAATTTATTGCTGTATTTTCCCAGCTGAAAGAAAAGCTGCTCGTTGTCAAGCTCATTATCGCCTATTTCTTCAAAATTAGTCTTTTTTGTCCTCATGTTGTATGTTATGTAAATCATGTGCCGCAACTCGGCTGTATCCCCGTCAAAGCCAAGCAAAAGCTCGTCTGGATTCAACTGGAAGGCTTTATAAAAATAACCTTGTCTAGAAAGAAAGGGCACGAGGGAGTCATGCTCATTCAGGTTCTGGTTGTAGACATACATCATGAGCATGTCCCATACGCATATTGTCTTGGATTCCGGGAAGACCCAGAAGTGGTTGGTCACTACGCTTTTGGGGAATTCGCACAGGGGCTTTACTTTTATGGCATCCTTTCCGGTTTTGTCAAAGCCAAATTCTATTGTCGAAAATCTTCCCCAGCCGTCTATCGTGACAAGCGTGCCGTCAACCCACGGCTCACATTCCCAGACCATCGCGGGGGTTACTTGTATAGGTGTAAGTTTTGTCATAGCACGCTCCTGTGCAAAGGCGGTAACCAAAAGCGAGAATGTCAGTATTGCTGTCAGTGCGATTCGTTTTTTCATTGATTTATTTTACCACGGATTTTGCCTTTTCAAGCAGAATTCGGTCTATCTCCGCCTGAACATCGCTCATTTTGTAGAGGCGGGTTTCTTCTGTATTGCCGTTGTCGTATGTGCAGAGAAAGCAAGTTCCGTATTCGGGGTGCTCTATGAAACATTCAAAATTCCACCTCTGCCATTCTGTGTAATCATCGCTCATAAAAACCATAGGACTGAACATGCCGGGATATTTGTCGGATATTTGAACAAACCCGACTTTATTTAAAAATTCTCCTTTAAGTCCCCTATAGCCTGAAAGAAAAACACATATCCACCGGCAGTCGGGAGAAGCTGTAAATGCCGCCATCCTTTTCCCGTCTGGAAAAACATGTTCTGCCGTATAGACTTTTACATCAGAATAATCATCATCCCATGTTATGACGAGCGGATATGGATGTTTAGATTGTGACAATATCATTTTTTTGTTCATATCTACATAGATATCATCTACAGAAGTTCTCGCCAAAAGACCTGTCATTGTTTTTGTCAAATCATTTTCTATTTTTTTCCCAGAATCTTTGTTATAGAAAAAGAATTTTTTATTATACATTTTCTCATAATATTCAAATGCCAGAAATTCATTTCCAAACGGCTGGAGTTGCTTCCAAAGATGAACCTCACTTCTTTCTTTGTCATGCGAATTATCCAAAACTTGAGTTCTTTGATTATACGGAAAATAAACGATACAGTCTGTCTCTCCTAATCTTACCCAAAAAAATGAGAGAAGCAATTCATCTTTTGAAAAAGGGGTCACATAACTAACATAACCCTTCCAAGACATTACGGGAATAAAGTCGCTGTAAAGTTTTGTATCTGCATTATAGCAGAGAAGTTTCATATTGTTCCAAGTCCATACCCAGCCGGTTTCGGGGGAAGCTGAAAAGTACCCTGGTGTGCAATCTTGTTTTGGAAAATTGCAGATGGGCTTTGTGGTCAGTATATCCTTGCCAAAGATTTTTTTCCATTCAAGCGTGGCGAAGCGACCTTTTTTGTCTATGGTTATGTATTTCCCGTCCCGCCACGGAAGGCATTTCTCAAAGAGTTCTGCGGAAAGGGTGATATACGGAATGTCCTGAGTGCTGTTGTCGTCAATTGCCATGGGACACTCCTGTGGGAAAATCTGCGGGGCGAGCACGAGAAGAAGCGCGAACGGCAGAAGCGGGCGGATTTTGGCTAGTCGGGCTTTCATTGTGTGTCCTCCGTGTGTTCCGTGCCGCTCACATAGTCTATAGAGCCGTCCGCGCGTTTAGGATATTCTATCATCCACGGTTCACATTTATTTGTTTTTATCAAATCTTTTAGTTGATTATAAGTTGAAATATCATATTTACAGAAAGTTGCGAAAGGATGTTTTTTGTCATTTACATATAAATCCAGGTAATCTCCGTCAAATTCAAAAATAAAGGTAAATTTTTTCTTTTTGTTGAGGAGTTCCCAGTTCAAGCCCGCATACTTATCCGCGTCTAGATTGTCCAGCATTCTCTCTTTTGAAATTTCAATATAGACTTTGTTTCCAGAGACTTTCTTTATATCGTAATCGTGGGATGCTATCCATAAACTTTCACAACCTTTGCTTATCGATATAAAATTGGGATGCCAGATGCCCTCATACCACGGATGCCTTTCGCCTGTCAAATCTTCTTCATATTCAGGATTTTCCAGATAGTAAGGCGCGTATTTGTAATAGGTATCACGGTCTTGCGTGTTGAGGACATCATTAAAAAACGAGCATACCCAGTCATCTTCCCTAAGTTTGTCTATCACAGAAACCGTGTTTTCCGCGCATGAGAGATTCAGGAAAAGCATTCCGAGTAACAGTAGGGCTGGTAATTTTTTCATTGTGTGTTCTCCGTGTGTTTCCCCATTGTATCACAAAAAAAGGCGGGTACGGTATAGACATGCCGCCTTTTGCTTTTATTTCTTGTCGTCGCTAGGCATACATCTTGACATATCTTCCGTCTACCCAGCCGAGCGGAGTGCCTGGTATAAGTTCGCCGTCTTTGTCATACGCCCATGTGCGGACATAGTACCAGTAATACCCTGCCTCTTTTTTTTCTGCGGTGTGCTTTTCCAGATAGACCTCAAACGAGTCTTGATGAACGGTAAAAATCATTTCGCCGTCAGGAACATCATAAATGGGAATCATATCGCCGCCGTCCTGCTCCAGAAAGGCGTAATAGTCCTCGACCACAGCCTTTGACAAATCGAATTTGCCAGCAAACGCAAAAGATGACAGCGCGAGCGCCGCCGCCAAAATCAAAAATATCTTTTTCATAGTCCTTCCTTGCGTGCTTACTTGTCCGCGCGCCTAGTAATAAAATTCATCAAAAATCAATTTTATTCTGTTCCTTATCTTTCGGTCATCTTCAAATGCTTTCCACGAATCCGAGCCACAAGTGCAATATAAATCTTTTATGAATTCAATACGGTTTCCGCTTGCAGTTTCTTTTGCCGTATACGAGTAATTCCATTCCCCGCCGTCGGTTTCGGGCGGCATTTTACGATATTCACATTCAGAAAACAATCCGCTTGCCTCTATTTCTTTGGGCAACACATTGAATGTGCTTGCCGAACTGCAATGATGCAGGACATAAACACGGTTCTCGTTTGTTTCGGTCGAGATACGAAGCAGTTCGTTGAAAAATAAATTCCTCGAATTTGTTAGATATATTTTATTTTCCGCTGTGCTGAAAATTCGGTACGAGGTTTTGCCATTTGCAACTTTTTCATCGAAAACTTCTATGTATATCGAAAGCGATTTTCTAGTACAGAAATTAGTTCCGAGCGTTTTTATCATACCGTGCCGAGCTTTTTCAAAAACCAATGCCCCATTTTCATATTCTGGCGTTATTTTTTTTTCATACGGCTTGGCGTTACAAGACGCGCACGACGACAGCACCACCGCCGCCGCAAAAATCAGAAATAGCTTTTTCATAGTGATTTCCTCCCGATTTTAGCAAAGTTATGCCGAAAAAGTGCGGATTGAATCATACAACACTAAAATTATCCCAGAAACGAACGCCACTGATAAGGCACAAAAACAAATCGTTCTCAGTCCTTTTTGGCTTTGCCTTATCCGCTTGAAAAATGCAAGCGAGGGAAACAGAACGAATACAAGCCAAAAAAACAGAAGCAAAGCCCCCACAAACATAGCCGTACCTTCGTCCATTGTGCCGTCATACCGATACACCAGCCCTGTCAGACAGAGAAACAAAAAGAACAATGTCATTGGCGTTATCAGCGAACAAAAAAATGTCCACCCACCGAGAAGAAACAGCAAGACTTTTTTCATTCTCTTTCCGCTTCCCAATTCTTGCATTAACCTTGCAGAATGTATGTGATAATTGCTAACGCACCACAAATAATTCCCCAATACTGAAAGGGAATAAAAAAGAAACTGTGTGTTTTGCGCAGTTCAAATTCTTCGCCCGTTTCTTTGTCAATTACTGTTTTGCCGGGTCTGCCGTTAAGGTATCTTCCCAAAAACCAGCAGGCTAAGCCTGAAATTAAAAGAGATAAACTCAAAGGCCATGCATTGTTCAGCCAATAATCAGTTCCAAAAATACTGTCTACAGCTATTTGCCCTCCAATCACGGTAGCAAAGATGATAAAAAATACTAAAAATCCAAAACCTTTCCAAATAATCAATGTTTTCCTCCTATTGCAAAGCACGCCAGTGGCGTGTCCACATAACCTTTGTTATGTGATTTTCGATAAACCAATTACATTATGCAAATTTTATCAAACGGTCCTTCCCGCACCGCCTCTCCATCAGTTACGCTTTACATACCGCTCCAGTTCCATGAGCCATTTTTCGCGGTTGCTCGCCGCAGTAAAGAAATTGGTCAGGTACACGCGCAATGTCTCGCCCGACTTTTTCTTGATTTCCAAGCCTGCGGGCAGAAAGCCGATGATTCTTGTCGGTCGCACACTCTCCAGCTCCGAAAGCGGAATCTCGATTGAGCCAACAAGTCGCGAGAGGACGATTTTATCCTCGTACAGTTTCAGCACTCCGCCGCGAAGCCGCAAGAATCCGCCGAGCGCATACCGCTCCACTGCATTTGAAAGTTTCAGTCTTTCTTCCATTTTTTTCCCCCGTTTATTTTTTATTCTGCGGAAAGCCATTCCTTGAAAGTGAACTTGGAATAGTTTCCGCTCTCTTTCCTGAAAAAAGCGCCCCAGTGCGGGCGTCCACATAACAATGAGTTAAACCGCAAACCGTCTTGACCGGTTTGTCGGCTTTGATGCACAAGCCGCGTAAGCGGCGATTTAAATAATTTCCACTCATGCAAACGACCGCAGGTCGTAAGCTTTGTTATGTGCCATATTTATTTTAGATATCTGCAAAAAAAACAAGACTTCAAGACCTTCTGGAAGAGGATCATTATCAATTCCACTAAAATCTTCCCCAAACTATATGGATGATTTGTATAACATAAAATAAATAAATAGTGCAGAAAGAAACTAAGCTTGCCATTCCTACTGCGCTTGAAATTGGATGGATAATTTTTCCACAACGGTATTCGCTTGATTCTGCTCGCGGCATTAATGTTATGATAAATGAAACAATTGGAATTGCAATAAAAAAGCCTCTTTTGCCAGCATCATGCATTCGGCGGACTCCGACACTAATAATAGCAGGCATTATAACAACTGAAAATATGTAAATAAAACTCAGCAAAAAAGGATAAACGCTAAATTCGTAATTCGCACGCATAACATTGGAAAGAACAAAAAGAAGAATTTGTATCACAGCACAGAATAAAATGAAGAACCAATATTCAGCCCGGCTTGCACAGCCTTTAAATGAAAACGATTTTACGAAGCAGCTTTTTATCGCCTGAAAAAATCCAGTAGTTTTTGCAGCAAAAGAATTTTCATTCTGTTCATTAGACTCAACATCGGATTCAGATTCTACAAATTGATTTTTCGCCTCTTGGTTCAAAACCTGCGTTCCCTTTATAAAACCTGCAAGAATAAGCAATTCAGCAAAAAAATCAAGAAGTCCCATGACTATTGGAGATAAATCTGGAAAACTATCAGGATGAAAAATAAATCGAAAAATATTTTGAACATCAAAGAGTATCGTGTGAAAGGGGCTTATAGATACCGTACATTGAGATTGCTCAACAGCCCCATGCAAATGCCTTATTGTCTCACTGCTATAATATGGGAGTAAACCCAAACAAAAATTAGCAATAGGCCAATACAAAGCATTTATTACAAAAAAAGCAAAAATCCCAACCCACAAGTTTCGAATTTTGCAAAAATTAATCAAACGCTTTGTGCGGAAAAGAAAAACAAGAAATAGACCTAGCAAGAATTTATACAAAAAACCTAGAATTATCTTAATGATTGTCTGGATTTTTTGAGCGGCAATCATTTCTGCCCATTCGCCGGTCGCAGAATATGCATTAAGCTCATCAAAATAAAATTTACATCCGATTATATTCCATAAAAGTGCAATCAAAGCTCCTGCAAAAAAGAAAAATGCTGTGAACATAAGTTTTTTGTTTTTCATTTTTTTACTCCAAGCGCCCCAGTGCGTTGTTATGTGATATTATTTCATTACTGCACCAAGTTTATCAAATCAAAATACATAAGTTGCGTTGGATTCTCATCTTTCTTCACAAGGAAGTCAAATCCATTCTTTTCATAAAATCGAACTGCGGCATTGTATGCGTCAACAGTAATAAAACGGCAGCCTGTCTTATTATCTTCCAAAAAATAGAGCTTTATAAAATCGATTATATTTGTACCGACTCCAGTTCCTTGTAAATCTTTAGAAATTCCAAGTCTTCCGATTTTTACGGACGGATAGCTTCGTAAATACTTTTCCTTATTGAAGTTTTTCTTTTTAAATTTATTGAACTGATTGTTTGATGCGAAATCTGTAACCGCAATCTTGTCATTTGAGAGTGTAAAATACGCTAAAACTTTGTCAGTTTTGCCTTTTTCGACAACGACATACGGCATAGCAATCAACTGCTTTTTATAAAACTGAACTTCATTTTTTATAAAGTCATTCAAGTCTTCGTCGCCGCAATCAAATTCTTCTGTCGGTATGTCGCTCTCAAATTTCTGAATGTCGTAATGCTCAAAGAAGTTCAAAATCACTTTGTCATTGCTCCGACTTTCTGAGCCAGGCGAGTTTTTCTTGCACTTTCGCCTCTCTCAAGGCTTGCCAAAACTGACTTGTAATGAGAATACATAACTGCATACTGTTCTGGTGTTACGGTGCATTTTGCATTACGCATTTTTTCTTCAAAACGCTTGCCGTCTTCGCCGAACAAAATAGGTGTTTCCCTGATTGGTCTAGCCATAGTAAGCCTCCTGCCCATAATATACTGCTTTTTAGCGAAAAAATCTATATCGCAAACTGTATTAGTAAATCGTCTAACTGTTGCCAAACATAAGTATTATCTCTCTGAGTAAAAAATGGTACAGCTAAATTTCGTTTATAAAATACATTTTCTTGATTAGTCATTTGTTTCCCCAAAAAACCATTCTTCCTTATCTTTGAAATTTAATTCAGCGATACAAGTATCATTATATGTATTTCCTGAGTAAATACTTGAAACCTTAAAATAAAAAGGTCCAAAGCAAAGAAAATCTAAAGAAGATATCTGGAGACTTAAATTTCCATCTTCAAATTCTAATATCTTTGGACTTCGTTCAATCAATTCTGTTTTTGTATCATTTAGTTTATAACCAACGAGATTTATTTTTTTTACACGATTATTTTTTTTATATAAGTTCTCATTCAAAGCATAACCATTTATGATTGATATTGTGAAATTACCAGAATACTCTTTTCCGTATCCTGGAAGTGAAATCGCCATAAAATCATCATCTGTATTTTCTACATAACTTGTAGCTGGATTCCCATCGAAGGCATTCTGAATACTGTATTTTAATGGACATTTAGAATCAAAAAGACAATCTGATGCATGAATCCTTATTTGTCTATTTGAATCATTAAATGCTTTAGAAAAATCTTCTTTATTATTTACTCGTAGAAATTTACAAGAATTACTTCCGCGCATTTGATTTTTTAGTTTTGAGTAATATAACACACATTTCTGTTCTATATTTTTCCGTTGATATTCAATATTTACTTCAGTAGTAAAAAATCCTATCTCATTTTTATTTAAGGCTTTTATAAAAACATCATTAAATATAAGGTATTCACAACCTTCTGTTTCCATATTACCTTCCGCAATACCATACACCCTATATTCTAGAGCGCTAATTTTAATTATGTCCTTTGCTTTCGGTCTAGCGTATATAGTCTGCTGTATTCTTCGTGTCCTAAAGTTTTCATAATAATCTTCTGATACACTCTTATCGTTATAATCAGCTTCAAAAAACTCCGTCATTCTTTGATTACAAGTCAGCACTCTGTAAAATTCTATATTGTTTACAATTTCTTTATAGACTCTTTTTTCAGCAATAATGTACTCTGGCGATGCCCAGCTATCTGATTTTACATTTTCTATATCATGCATAACTTGTTGTTGATTAAAAAAAACTAATTCTTCTTGAGTTGAAAGTCTTGTTAATTTCTGCCAGCTGTTAGGCATCATATTTTTTAGCTCTGGAGCTTCGGAGAATGAAAAATGTACAGTACAAAACAAAATTGTAATAAGTGATAATATTTTTTTCATTTGTTTTCTCCGATTATCGCTTGTTTCATTAGAAGAACGGCGGAATGTATTTGCCATCAAAGCACGAAACATTATAATGAACCTCTATCATCTTTTCTATATCACCATCAAACTGATATATGCAGGTCAGGGTAAAAGTAATATCCCTCTTTTTCTCGCTCCCGAAAATCTTCTGGAAATTTATCTTGGGGAATTCTTTGCTTCCCTGACGGGGGTGCATATATATGCCCTGCGTAAAGTAAAATTCGCCGTTGCTGAGCCACTCATCTTTGTTCGTGTGCTTGTCAATTGCCTCAACACTCACGACCTTTTCAGGAATCGCAAGGGATATATCCTTCAGTACTTGATATTCCTTTCCGCCGTAGGTAACCCACATCTTCTTTATGAGGATGCCCGAATATGCCTTGCGTGTAAAAACATCAAGGTATATCCGATACTTGAAATTATTTCCCACTCGTCTGAAAGTGAACAGCAGTTCCTGCCCATACTCACTTCCATTTGCGAACCTTTTTTTTATCGAGAGCGGCGGCTGATTTTTCTGCTTAATATCATATACAATTTTTGGATAAAGAATTCCAGCAAAAAAACCTTCTGCGGACAAATCCGTACAAGATGAAATTATAAGCAGAATTATAAAGATGATGCTGATTCTTCTCATATTTTCTATAATAATACCGCAAAAAACTATTTCATGCGGCTCAGTGAGCTGTCCACATAACAATGAGTTAAACCGCAAAAACGGTTCTGCCAACGGCAGAATTGGCGCAAAAGTTGCGGTGGCGTAAAGCCACGAAGAGCAACTTTTGTGACAAAGTTTTTGTCGGCTTTGAACTTCTTGTTATGTGCTATTTTACTCTAAATATCCGCCGTAACACCAGCCGACTGTACCGGGTTTTATCGGATTTCCGTCACGGTCTTTAGCACCTTTCTGCACTTCGACCTTCACCCAGTTTGAAGAAATTCCGTCGATAGTTTCAAGAGAACCAAATTCTATAATTTTAACTTGAGTACCTTTAGACATTATAAAAATTGTCTCATTATCTTTTGTTTCGTCAATTCTTAATCTTAAATTCGAAGATGTGACTTTTTTTATGTTTGTCCTCAATAAACGTATTCCAATATCACCACGAGAAAATTTTCTAGAGCCATAGCCTAGGCTCGGTATTTCGAAATCTTCTCCATATCCCGAAGCAAAACATGCACCACATGTATAGTTTAGTTCTTCCTCATAGAGATCCATTACCCATTCAGAAACATTACCACTCATATCATAAAGCCCATACCCATTTGGTTTCTTCTGAGCAACTTCATACTCATGAGTTTCTCCTGGGACATAAGGTTTCACAATAGCAATATCATCTATATTATCACTTCCTGGATATTTATAATTTTCACCACCTTTTGCAGCATACAGCCATTCCTTTATCGTTGGAATTCTAAATCCATCTGCATTTTCATTTATTTCAATTTTATCATTTATTTCTAAAGTATAGAAAGGGTGGTAGACCTTTAAAATATCAGTTTCTCCTGCTATAACATAAACAGGTTCAAAGCCTAATAATACACTTAATTTATTGCAAAAATAAATTGCATCATAATAACTTACACATTCAACTGGATAATTTGGACAGATATTTGCACTAGGATTTACACCCGTGACCTCTTCAAAAAGTCGTTGGGTTACTTCAGTTCTTGAAAGCTGATAATTTGTTCCTGGTATAGAACACATTTGTTTTTTTAAGTCTTCTATCTCACTTGCATAAAAAAAATTAATACACAAATTTAATAAAATAATTAATGCAAGATTTTTTTTCATATTTTCCCTTGCGCCCCAGTGCGGGCGTCCACATAACAACTGGTTGTACCGCAGCGGGCTTGACCCGCTGTCGGCTACGAACCTTTGTTAGGTTGCTTATACCTTTAACAATATTTTTTCTTGTTTTTTAGAAACAGCCATTTTAGGGTAGGTGATTATTTCTAATCCCATTCCAAGACTGTCGAGATAATCTATTAATGTTGAAATTTTAATATCCTTTCTTTTTTCAATTTTTGAAACTGATGACTGAGTAAAGTTTGCCATTTCAGATTGTTTTACATTCTGTTCTTCGCGGAGCTGGGCTAGACGAATTGTCATGATATCCTGTTCAGCTTTTATGTGAGCTCTACGAACTGATTCTGGAGACATATTACTTTCCATCATTTTGATTGCGTCTTTCATTTTCCAACTCCTTTTCATGCTTCTCTACTATTATTTCGGATTCTGTTATTAAATCCTTGTAAAATTTATCCTGATCTTTCCCTTTTTTATCTCCACCAGTAAGCAAGAATGCTTTTCTTTTGGAATCAAAATAATAGGAAACTCTCAATAAATGTTGTTGTGTTTGATTTCTAAGTTCTTTCAGATTCTTTAGTTTTTTAGAACCATGAAGTACATCTGCATATGGACGAGGAAGATTCGGCCCGTATTGTCTAAGCAAAAGAACTCTCTGCAATACGGCTTCTTTACTTTCTTCGTCCAAAGTCAGAAACCAGGCATCATATTCATCGGATGAATCAACATTCCACATATAATAATTATATGAACTAAAGTGAATATTTGTCAATATGAAAACGGCAGGTTCGACCTGCCGTTTTCATATTGTTATTACCAGGAAAAATTGCTTGAATCAATACCTATTTCTTTCAATGCGATTTTATACCTGACAATATAATCGTTAATATCAACTGTTATATGCTTTTTGACATATTCATCTGAAGTTTGTGAATATTTGTGGAATTGCTCCGAGAGGGCAACTGAAAGTTTCACAAGTTCAGATTGCTGATAAAAACTATATAAATCTGTAGCATTGGCGAAGGTGTCTGCAAGAGATTCTATTTTATTTAATAGCTCTTTCATAAGACTTCTCCAAAGTTTTAATTCATTTTTGAAGCAAATGAATTATAATCTTCAGTGATATATATAGATCTTCCTCCTTTCAATCGAAGTCCTGTTCGGTATTCATCCTCACGGTCTAGTTTAATAAAAGATTCGACATCTTCAGTTTTTATGGACATCTGAGTTGGTTCCTGGTGTCCAAAAGCAAGTTCCATTGAATTACAACCATTTACTTGTAAAAACATAATTAAAATCCTCCTTAGATTTTATTCTTGTCATTCGACGAATGACTTTAAAGAAATTTGTTGGAAGATTTACCTTATCAACGATAAGTGGGCCAGTGGCCCATCAACCTAACAATTGCTTAAACCGCACAGGCCTTGAGCCTGTGTCGGCTTTGAAGCTTTGTTATGTGAATTCTAAGCATAAGCATACATTTTTATTGTTTCAAACTCTGGAGCGTGATTATTTTCTTCTTCTTCCAAATCGTAAAGATTCTGAAGGTTGAGCCAAAACTCTGCTGTTGTTC
>Ga0129306_1000604_pt1 | contig 53906 bp, 50 predicted proteins | sample P827metagenome_FD_94438 | JGI IMG/M metagenome (GOLD analysis project Ga0129306, IMG submission 94438) | Capybara group fecal microbial communities from Wisconsin, USA - P827 metagenome | ecosystem: Host-associated > Mammals > Digestive system > Large intestine > Fecal | place: USA: Wisconsin... | reverse complement strand
TTTATTTTATATGCAACATTCAAAAAACCCGTTTTTTGGAGCGTTTTCGGGCAATTTGGAGTGAATTTTTGTTGGTTGTTTTTTGGAAAGTCTTTGTATTCTTTTTGTAATGAATTATTCCATCCTGAAATATATTTTGAATGTATATTTTTTTTGTCATAAATCGGAGCACAGATGAGACCTTTTGATGAACATGTTGTTTTGCGTTTCGCTTTGCTGATTGCTAGCCTCATTTTTGCTGCGCTTATTCCGGACTTTGTCAGCCATTCTGACCACCTGCTTATTCTCGTTCCCTATGCAATTTGCATTCTGTTCCTTGTCTACCTTGCCTTGTTCTATCGTTTTCCGTCTTCGTCTGCACAGAAAAAGATGCGCAGCGATGTCAACGTGAACGAAGTCGTTCTGGAACCCATCCGCAATTACGAGCGCGACCTGCAGGAGAAGGACCGCCTTTTCCAAATGATGATCGACGTATCTTCTGAAGGCTTCTGGACCTTTGATGTCTCTTCGGACAAGGTGTTCTGGTCCAACAAGGTGGGGAAGATTCTCGGGATAGAATCTCTGGGGGACTCTTTTGATGTCGTGAAGAGCTGTGTGCTGGAAAGCGACTGGGAGTCCTTCCGTAAGTCCCTGCAGGAATGCTTGAACGACAAGCGTAACTTTACGATTCGCATGCGCCTTTTGAACAAGCATGCTAGCTGCGAAGAAATCGTTGTTTCAGGCCGTCCGCAGTGCAACGATGCTGGCTTGCTGATCCGCGTGATTGGTTCGCTTTCGGCAATTTCCGATTCGCATGACCTGGTTCGCGAAAACGATTTCCTCTCGACCTGTGATTCGCTGACGGGTGTCAGCAACCGCCAGGAGTTCCTGAATGAGCTGGCGAAGGATGTCGAGAAGGCTGCCGGGCGTCCGGACTATATTTTTGCAATCGCCCTTTTGGATATTGACAGCTTTGCTGCGATTAACGATTCCTATTCCATTGATGTTGGCGACCAGGTTCTGCGTATTGTCGCAGACCGCATCACGGCTTCGTCGCGTACGGGAGATTGCATTGCCCGTATCGGTCCCGATGTCTTTGCGCTGATATTTAGGGATGTCCAGGGGAACGACGTGAATTCCGAACTTATTTCCATTGTGCGGAATCTTCATTCCAAGGTCAAGATGCCGCTCAAGCTGGAAGGCAAGGAACTTTACATCAGCGTCTCGATGTCTGTCGTGATTAATAAGGATGGCGATTGCGTGGAAGACCTGCTGGCCAATGCGAATGCAGTCCTTCGCGATATGAAGAAGGGCGGCAACCATGGCGGTGTGCAGTTCTTTACGGGAGGTATCCGCGAGAAGGCGATGAACCTCTACAAGCTGGAATTCGAAATCCGCAGGGCTATCCAGGCACGGGAATTTATGCTGGTCTACCAGCCCATCGTCGATATTAGCAACGGCGACCGCATTGTGGGCTTCGAGGCGCTTGTCCGTTGGAACAACAGCGAACGCGGTGTGATTTCTCCGGGTGAGTTTATTCCCATTGCCGAGGAGACGGGCTTGATTGTACCGATGGGCGCCCAGATCCTGCGCATGGCCTGTGAACAGACAAAGGTCTGGGTCGACATGGGCTACGAGAATATCCAGGTGTCGGTCAATTTCAGTGCAAAGCAGTTTGCGCTCGACAACATGGTTGACGATGTCCGCCGCATTTTGCAAGAAACTAAGCTGAACCCGAAGAATCTGAAACTGGAGATTACGGAATACACGGCGCTGTGTGAATCGGAAAAGACCATCGAGATGATGCGTGCGCTTGCGAGCATGGGCTTGCAGATTTCCATCGATGACTTTGGTACGGGTTACAGCAGTTTGGCTTATCTCAAGCGTTTCCCGGTGAATACGCTCAAGATGGACAAGTCGTTTGTCGACCACGTGACGGATGACGAGGAAGATGCTTCGTTTGCGCGCATGGTCATTGGCATTGCCAATTCGATGAACTTGGGACTCATTGCCGAAGGTGTCGAGACGCGGGACCAGCTTGACTTCCTTAGGAGCGAAGGTTGCCGGTTCATCCAGGGATTCTTCTTCAGTAAGCCGTTGAACTCCGAGGCTGCGCTGGCCTACTTGCGCAGGCATTATTCTGCCGATTCGAGTTCTTCGCAGGTTTCCATGGCGCTTCAGATGCCGTAACAGCGGCGCGTATTTTCGCGACAGTGCCCGTAGATAGCCTCTACGGGTTCATTTTTTATTGTGGCGAGCGCCTGGGCGATGTAGGGAATGTACCCGGAATGGCAGGGCTTGCCGCGGTAGGGGATGGGGGCCATGTAGGGCGAGTCCGTTTCCAGGAGCATTTGGCTTGTGGGGACAATGGCTGCTGCGTCGCGCACATTCTGTGCGTTCTTGAACGTGATGATTCCGGTGAATCCGATAAAGATGTTTGCGCCCTTGTTTCCGAGATCGAGCATTTGTTCGCAAAATTCAGGAGAGCCTGTAAAGCAGTGGACGTGTATGTTCTTGCCCTGGATATCGGCGCTCCGAAGTACGGCGAGGGCGTCATCGTCGGCTTCGCGCAGGTGTAGCACTATGGGCTTGCCGCTCTCGATGCCGAGTTGTAGGTGACGCTCGAATAGCTTAACTTGTTTGTACTTTGTTTCTGCGCCGTAGTGGTAGTCGAGCCCGAATTCGCCGCAGGCGACGCACTTGGGGTGCTTGAGAAATTCCATCATGCGCTTTTCGTCTTCGGCGGTTTCTGTTTCGACATATTCCGGGTGGATGCCGTAGGCGGCGTAGACGTTCGGGTATTTCTCGGTGAGTTCGCGGGCGTAATCGAAGTCGGCGGGGTCGCAGGCTACGTGGATGAAGGCTTCGGGCAACAAGACCTGTTTGTCCGCATCGTTCGGGAGGCGGGCGAGGAGGCTGTCGAAACTTTCTCCGGCATGCCGTTCGTAGGAATCAATATGGCAGTGAGTATCGATGAACATAGGGGTATGAGGTGTGAGGTATGAGCTATGAGGTCGGTCGCCTACGGCTCCCTGTGAGTTTTAAGTTTGGCGCCTCGACCCTCAATACGTCACTTCCAGGATTTCGTAAGTAATCGTTCCGCGGGGGGCTTGTACTTGCACGGTTTCGCCTTTCTTCTTGCCGAGCAGAGCTTCGCCGATGGGCGACTTCATGCTGATGCGTCCCTTGAGCGGGTCGATTTCCTTTTCACCGACGATGCTGTATGTCTTTTCGCGTTTTGTCTTGATGTCCACCATTTTGATTGTCGCACCGAACTTGATGGAACCGTCTTCGGGAGCGACGTTTTCGACAATCTTTGCTCCGTCCAGGATCCGGTCCAGTTCGCGCAGGCGGCGGTCAATCTCGCGGACGCGCATGCGTCCGTAGGTGTAGGCGGCGTTTTCGCTGCGGTCGCCTTCGGCGGCGGCGGCCTGCACCTGGTTGATCATGGCGGGGCGTTCCTCGTACTTGAGGTGTTCCCATTCGGCCTTGAGTTTTTCGAAACCTTCTTTGGATATCAAATGCTTCATAGAGCGTAAAATATATAAAAAGGGGCGAGGCTCGAGGCACGAACAGTGAGCGGTGAGTCTTTGAGAGACTAAAGGCTAGTGAAAAGAATCACGCACTTCGTACGTTAATAACAGACGGCGAAGCCGTGATATTTCTCCCTAGATCCTAGATTCTAACCCCTAATCACTTCCTACTTGTACTCTCGCTACGCTCAAGTACCAAATGCTCGGCTCGGCCATGTTCAAGCAAGCTTGACCGCGGCGCTCGCCTTACGCATTTGTCCTACTTCCTACTGTCTACTTCCTATTTTCCTCATACCTCAAAGGGAGCCTTCGGCGACCGACCTCAAAGCAAAGCGACCTCATCGCTCACACCTCGAAGCGACCGAAGGTCGCGAGCTCATCGCTCATACCTCAAAGGCACGAAGTGCCGACCTCATACCTCACACCTCAAAGGGGCTTTAGCCCCGACCTCATAGCCTCTAGCCCCTAGATTCTAGCCTCTATATTTTTCTATATTTGGCACGCAATGATTCGTTTTAAGCACACCCCTATTGATCGTAATGAGTCGAAGTACAAGCGACTCAGCCGTATTTACTATAATCGTATGTTCCCGCGCCGCCAGGATGCCCTTAAGGTTGCGTGGTCCGTGTTTATTGGTGTCTTTATTGGCGTTTGGCCCACTATTGGTTTTGCCATTATTCTCACTGTTGCCCTTTGTGCCGTTTTCAGGCTCCCAAAGGTTCCCGGTGTTATCGCGGATTTTGTCGCGAATCCTGTCACGCAGTTCGGGTTCTTCTACCCGGGCGGATACTACATCGGTTGCAAGATTTACAATCCGGACACCATTTCCTTTGACTTCTTGGGCGAGTTCGAGCGCATGTCCATACGCAACTGCGTCGTGATTCTCAAGAACCTCTGGGTGAATGCCGCCGACCACTTGATTGCTTTCATGATTGGTATTACCATCATGGCTGCTGCGACGGCGTTCGTGTTCTTTGCCATTGCGTATTTCGTGGTGAGCTACCGCAAGAAGAAATGGATTGACGGCAAGACCGGCTACATCCACAACCTCATTTCCGAGGACGAAGTTTTAATTAAGGAATCCCACAAAGGAAAGAAGCCTATGATGCACATCTATCCGTTCAAGGCCTTGCGTCCGGTCAACCCGGCCGAAGCCGAAACTATTTCCGCCCTCCCGTACGACGTGATGAATCGCGCCGAGGCCAAAGCTATGGCCGAAGGGCTCCCGCACTCCTACCTCCGCGTCACGCGTGCGGAACTTGAGTTGCCCGACTCCGTGGACGCCTACGACCCGAAGGTCTATGCGCATGCCCGCGAGAACCTGGACAAGATGATTGCCGACGGCGTGATTGCCTACGACAAGAAGCCTTGCCTCTATGTTTATCGCCAGACGATGAACGGCCGCGAACAGTACGGCCTGGTTTGCTGCGTTCCTGCCGCCGACTACTTCAACGGCATTATCAAGAAGCACGAACTGACCCGCGCCGACAAGGAAGAAGACCGTCTGCGCCACGTGCTCGCCACGAACGCCAACACCGGTCCGGTGTTCCTGACCTACCGTGACCAGGGCCAGTTCGATGTGTTCGGCGCCGTGACCAAGCGTCCGCCGGTCTACGACTTCGTGAGCAAGGGTGATGGCTTTGGACACACGGTGTGGGTTATCGACGATGACGCCGAAATCGAAGCTATCCGCAAGTCCTTCGAGGCTGTGCCGGTGAGCTACATTGCCGACGGCCACCACAGGAGCGCTGCCGGTGCCCGCGCTGCCAGCTACCGCGCCCAGCAGAACCCGAACAATACGGGAGCCGAGGAATACAACCGTTACCTCGCCATCCTCTTCCCGAGCACACAGCTCAAGATTCTCGACTACAACCGCGTGCTCAAGGACCTGAACGGTCGCACTCCGGAACAGCTCATGGCTGAGATGAAGAAGGTGTTCGATATTGTCGAACTCGATAGCATGCAGAGCCCTGCCAAGCAGAACCAGGTGAACTTCTACATGGGCGGCAAGTGGTACGCTTGCAGCTTCAAGGCGGAATACCTCAAGAACCTTGGCCCGGTCGACAGCCTGGATGTTGCCCTGTTGCAGAGACTCATCCTGAAGCCGCTCTTCGACATCGACGACCCGCGTACTTCCAAGCGCATCGACTTCGTCGGTGGCATCCGCGGTCTCGGCGAGCTCGTGAAGCGCGTGGATAGCGGTGAATGCGCCTGCGCCTTCGCCATGTACCCGACGACGCTCGACCAGCTGATGAACATCGCCGACGCCGGCGAAATCATGCCGCCGAAGAGCACTTGGTTTGAACCCAAGCTGCGCGATGGCCTGCTGGTCCACTCGCTCGACTAATTTGTTTTAGTTGGAATTTGCCTCGGATGGTTCGCTGTCCGGGGTTATTTTTTTACCGGTTCCGTTGCCGGTTTGGGGTCGATGGCCTTGGGGGCGTGCGGCCTCCTGATTTCCCTGATCCGGTTTACATTGGGGCGGGGCCTGTTGTCGCTGAGCGAGTCCGTCCCCTTGTTGACATTCTGACGGAGGTCCGGTCTTTCATCCACATTGATTGCCTGGACTTCCGCTTTTATTTTTGGGGGATTCTTCTTCGGAGCGTCCTTCGGCTTTTCCTTTTTCTTGATGGGGAGGAAGGTCTTCTGGAATTCCTGCAACTTCTTTAGGACAAATTGCTTCGCGATGTCGGGCTGCTTGATGTAGCGCCCGAGAATACGTTCCTTGGTGAAAAAGCCGAGTTCGCGCGAGTCGACGCAGTGGTTTCCCTTTTCGCAGGCGAGATAGTAGTTGTCACTTGCGACGACGAACGTGTCCATCGGGACGGAATCCCCTTCCATGAAGAATTGGCGCTTGATCTTGATTGGCGAGTTGCCGGGTTCCGCCTGACGGATTTGCATTTCGATGAGGCGCCTGTCTTGCCAGGGGAGCACGTCCAGTTCCTTGAGGCTTACCAGACGGTGCCCCAGTTTGGTCGACCCGATGCGTTCAACGGAAATTTCGCGGTTTCCTTGCCAAAGAGTGGACTTGATGGTGAGGGGGAGCCCCTGCTCGTTCATCAGCCTGAGAATGTAGTCCTCTTCCACGTCATTGAGCGCAGAAAGGATGATTGTGTCGCCCTGCTTGGGTACATAGAACTTGCGCGTCTCGATAAAGGAGTCTTCGCCACGCCACATGAAGCGCTTTTGCTTGGTCTTGATGCGCCCTTTGTCCGAAATTTCGATGGTGTCGCCCGGATAGCCGATGATTTTGCGGACGAGCGTTTCGTCGTTCGGCTGCTTGGCCCAGACGATGTCCCCGAAGGTGGCCTTGTCGATGCATTGCGGTAGACGGCAGACCCATATCAGAGAACCTTCCTTGATGCGGGGCTGCATGGCCGTGTCGCGCAGAAGTATCGGCTCGATGGCGTAGTAGCGGATGGCGAGTGCTCCGGTGAAGGCGATGAGCATGATGAAGACGGCAAAGAAGAGGCGGGACTTGGATGTCCGCCATTGCAATCGCCTAACTTTTCTGTCCAGGTATGCCATCGCTTTCGAATATAGATTAGTCGCCGTTGCTGGTGGAGTTGTCCGAAAGCGAAAGCACGGCGAGGAACGCCTTCTGCGGCACTTCGACCGAGCCGATGCTCTTCATGCGCTTCTTGCCTTCCTTCTGCTTTTCGAGGAGCTTGCGCTTACGGGTGATGTCACCGCCGTAGCACTTGGCGAGCACGTCCTTGCGAACGGCCTTTACGGTGGAACGGCTGATAATCTTTCCGCCAATCGCACCCTGAATGGCCACGTCGAACTGCTGGCGCGGAATGAGGTCCTTGAGCTTCACGCAGATGGCGTTCGCGTAAGTGTGCGCCTTGTCGCGGTGGATAATCACGGAGAACGCGTCCACCGGGTCGCCATTCAGCAGGATGTCGAGCTTCACGAGGTTGTTTCTGCGGTATTCGCTCGGAGCGTAGTCGAGGCCCGCATAGCCGCGGCTTACCGACTTTAAACGGTCATAGAAGTCGAACATGATTTCGGCGAGCGGGAGGTTGTACTTGAGGATGACCTTTTCTTCGTCGAGATATTCCATCGTCTCGAACTCGCCGCGTTTCTCGTCGCAGAGCGTCATGAGCGCACCCACGAACTCCTTGGGCGTAAAGATTTGCGCCTTCACGTAGGGTTCTTCGATGTGGTCGTAGCGGCTCGCATCGGGGAGCTTGGAGGGGCTTTCGATTTTCACCATCGTTCCGTCGCTCATGTACACGTGGTATTCCACGTTCGGCACGGTCGTGATGATGTCCACGTTGAATTCGCGGTCGAGGCGTTCTTGCACGATTTCCATGTGCAATAGCCCGAGGAAGCCCGTGCGGAATCCGAAGCCGAGCGCATCGGAGGTTTCCGGTTCCCAGCTCAGTGCGGAATCGTTCAGGCGGAGCTTTTCCAAAGCTTCGCGCAAGTCCTTGTAGTCTTCCGGGTTGATGGGGTAGATGCCGGAATAGATCATCGGCAAAATATCTTTATAGCCGGGGAGCGGTTCTTCTGCAGGATTTGCCGCGTCGGTCAGCGTGTCGCCGATTTTCACGTCGCTGATGGTCTTTACGTTCGCGAGCACGTAGCCCACCATGCCTTCGGAAAGCTCGTCGCGCGGGTCGCGGCGCATGCTGAACGTGCCGACTTCGGTCACCATGTACTCGGCGCCGGTCTTCATCATCTTGATCTTCATGCCGGCCTTGATTGTGCCTTCCACGATGCGGATGTAGTTGATGACGCCGCGGTAGCTGTCGTAGACGGAGTCGAAAATCAGGGCCTTGAGAGGTTTGCCGCTGTCGCCCTTGGGGGCGGGAATTTCGTCGACAATCTTGTCAAGCACTTGCTCAACGTTCAGACCCGTCTTTGCCGAGATGCGCGGGATTTTTTCGGGATCGTAGCCCAGCAGGTCGCCCACGAGTTCGGCAATGTGGTCGGGCTGTGCACCCGGGAGGTCCACCTTGTTGAGAACCGGGATGATTTCAAGGTCGTTTTCCAGGGCGAGGTAGAGGTTGGAAAGCGTCTGGGCCTCGATACCTTGGCTAGCATCCACAACGAGAATAGCACCTTCGCAGGCGGCCAGCGAGCGGCTCACCTCGTAGGTGAAGTCCACGTGCCCCGGCGTGTCGATCATGTTCAGGATGTATTCCTTACCGTCACGTTCGTAGATCATGCGGATGGCGTGGGCCTTGATGGTGATGCCCCTTTCGCGTTCCAGGTCCATGTCATCCAGGAGCTGGTTCGTCATCTCGTTCTTCGACACGGTCTTGGTCAGTTCGATCATGCGGTCGGCGAGGGTGGACTTGCCGTGGTCGATGTGGGCGATGATGCTAAAATTTCTGATGTTGTCGTTTTGCGGCATAGATGCGATAAAAATATCGTTGTGAGTCTTTTTTGGGGGTAAATATAGAAAAATAGGCGATTGACGAGGGCCGCAGCATGCCTTGCACAATATTTGATTTGAAAAAATGTATATTTGGAATGCACATTCCGTGTGTTGTGCTGCACAACATTGAGAGTCTTGAACGTGGTAAAAAAAATCATTCTATTCTTGGCCTTTTTTGGTCTGTGTTCCTTGGTGTTTGCCGAAGGGAAAGTTTTCAACAAAGATTATAGTGGCATCAAGGAAATCCAGGCTACGATTACTACCGAAGAAGGTGAAATCGTCATCGATTTGAATTTCAAGGAAGCCCCGAACACGGTCGCCAATTTTGTCGACCTTGCGGAGAAGGGGTTCTACAACGGTCTTACATTCCATCGTGTGATTAACGGATTCATGATTCAGGGTGGCGATCCCGACGGTAACGGCACGGGTGGCCCCGGCTACACAATCGACGACGAGCCGAACAAGTTGCGTCATGAATATGGGGTTATCTCCATGGCGAACCGCGGTCCGAATACGGCCGGTTCCCAGTTCTTTATCACGCAAATGCCCCAGCCCCACCTGGATGGAAAGCATACCGTGTTTGGCCGCGTAACCAAGGGGCATGACGTGGTGTGCCGCGTGGAACAGTTTGATTCGATTATTAACATCAAAATTGTGGAAAAGAAATAAGTATGAGTTCTAAGAAAGTGTCTTCGAAAAAATCCGCTGCGAAGAGCGCTCCGGCGAAGAAACCTGCCGCAAAGAAGCCCGCTGCTAAGCCGGCAGCCAAGTCGGCGGCCAAGGCTCCGGCCAAGAAACCGGCTGCCAAGCCTGCGGCGAAGTCGGCCAAGCCGGCTCCGAAGGCTGCTGCAAAGAAGTCTGCTGCAAAACCGGCTGCCAAGCCTGTAGCAAAGCCCTCCAAGTCGGCCAAGCCGGCTCCGAAGGCTGCTGCAAAGAAGCCTGCCGCAAAGCCTGCTTCGAAACCGGCGAAGGCTCCTGCCAAATCCGCAAAGCCCGCCGCAAAACCAGCGGCAAAGCCGCAGAAACCGGCTGCGAAGTCCACTTCGAAGGCTCCTGCCAAACCGGCTCCGAAGGCCCCGGCCAAAAAGCCGGCCGCCAAGCCAGTGGCAAAACCGGCTGCAAAGCCCGCTAAGCCCGCACCGAAGCCTGCTGCAAAGCCTGCTGCCAAGGTCGCCAAGCCGGCTCCGAAGGCTGCAAATGCTCCCGCAGCCAAGAAGGCAAATGCCGTTGAACCGGAAGCCAAGGTTGTCAAGAAGGTCGCCGAAGTCGAGGCTCCTGCTGCTGTTGAACCGCAGCCTGTGGCCGAAGTCGCCGAAGAAACGAAGGGCAAGAAGTCCGGCAAGGAAAAGGTCGAAATCCCCTACGCTGTCCTGCTCGAAGGCGGTAAGAAACTGAGCAAGTCCATCTTCTTCTTCGAAATCGACGAGAACGAGGAACGTGCCAACAAGAAGAAGGTCTCTTCCGAAATGAAGAACCTCGACATGAAGCCGACCTCGGCCATCCGTCACAAGATTTCGCTTGCTGAAGAAACGCAGGAAGAGCTGACCGAGCGCCTGCTCAAGGAACTCGAGGAGCAGAATCTTGCGTTCACGCGTGAGGCGGCTACCCAGATTTGCACGCGCTGCAACAAGAACCTGGTTTCTCCCGAATTCTGGGTGGACAAGCATCTCGGCTACTGCGAGGAATGCGCCGCCATCCTGAAGCTCGGCCAGTCCAAGGAAGCCCGCAAGGTCGAATACCAGCTCGGCGCCATGGGCGGCGACTCCCTTGACGAGGCTGAGGACGATAGCGAGTTTGGCGAAGGACCGGACGCAGCCGATATCAAGGACGCCGAAGAAGAATTCGCCGATTTCGAATAGTCGACTGTTCGCACAAGTCTAAAACGAAAAGGACCCCTCGGGGTCCTTTTTATGTTGTATGAAATATGCGGGCTGGCTTTTGTTTCGCTTGTCGGGCTTAGTTGACCTTGCGCATCACGCCGATGACGCGGCCGGCAATCGAGAAATCCTTGCGGTTGTTGACGATAATCGGGCGGTACTTCGGGTTTGCGGCTCTCAGCTCGATGTGGTCGGAGCTCGGATGGTAGTACTTGACCGTAGCCTCGTTGTCGATCTGGGCGACAACGATTTCACCCTGTTCGGCGCTCTTCTGCTGGCGGGCGAAAATGAGGTCACCGTCAAAGATGCCGGCATTGATCATGGAGTCGCCCTTGACGCGGAGTGCGAAAACGTCGCTGCGGCAGGCGAGGAAGTCGCGGTCGATGGTGACGGTGCCTTCGAGGTTCTGCACAGCGAGAATCGGCTGGCCGGCGGCGACGCGGCCGACGATAGGAATTTCGATGGTGTTGTTCGCTGCGGGTTCCTGGCTGTCGTTACCATTCGAGAGAATCTCGAGGCCACGGCTGAGGCGCGGGGAGCGGTTGATATATCCCTTCTTGATGAGGGCGGCAAGTATGGAGCGCACCCCGTTCGTGGAGGAAATCTCGAAATGGTTGCCGATTTCGCGCACGGTGGGTGGCATGTGGTTTTCCTTGGAGTACTTCTTGATGTACTCGTAGATTTCCGCTTGACGGTCTGTCAGTTCCTTTTTCTTCGTGTTGTCCATCTTTTGCCTCGCTTTTTAGCCTCGCAGTGGTTTGTTTTGCCTTGCCCGGATTCGCAATTTTAATCGTAAATCCAGTTTTAGCAGCGACTTATATAAATATAGTGCACTCTTGGGCAAATGTCAATAGTTTCACTGCACATTTTTTCACTTTTTTTAACTTCGCAAGCCGGAGCGTTTGGTTACGAATCTTTTATGGTTATGCAGCGATGGTCAGAAAGGCTAAAATAATCGAAAAAGTGGCTCAGTTACAGTGTGGACTGGAACTGGTGGAACTTCTCGAGAAGCTCGTCGTAGGTCTTGGTGGCCTCGAGTTGCGGGAACTGGGCCACGATGGAATCCGGCGCACAGAAGAACACGCCCTTTTCGGCCTGTTTGAGCATTCCCGTATCGTTGAAGGAATCGCCCGAGGCGAACACCTTGAAGTTGAGGGCCTGCAGGTGCTTCACGACTTGAGTCTTCTGGTCGCTCATGCGCAGACGGTAACCCTTGATGCGGTCGTTTTCCACGATGAGGTTGTGACAGAAAATGGTCGGGAAAGCGAGGTTCTTCATGATGGGGTAGGCGAATTCCTGGAACGTGTCCGAGAGGATGATCACCTGCGTTTCGTCGCGGAGCTTGTCCATGAAGTCGCGGGCGCCATCGAGCAAGCCGAGGTTCGCGATGACGTTCTGGATGTCCGAAAGCTTGATGTTCTCGCGGTCGAGAATCGCGATGCGGCCCTTCATGAGCACGTCGTAGTCGGGAATGTCGCGGGTGGTGAGGCGGAGGTCCTTGATGCCGGTTTTTTCGGCGACGGCAATCCAGATTTCAGGGGCAAGGACACCTTCAAGGTCCAGGGTGACGACACATTGCTTAGTGAACATTTTACTTTCTCTCGTTTATAATGCTTTGCAAATCTTCTACGGTAATCTTGTATTTGGTGCGGCAGAAATCGCAGACGACTTCGAGATCCTTGCCCTCTTTCATGAGGTCTTCCAAGTCGGCCGTCTTGAGGGTCGCGAGCGTTGCGACGGTGCGTTCCTTGCTGCAGGGGCAGAACGGCTTCGGGTCGATTTCCTTGACGATGTCGATATCGTAGGGACCGCGCAGCTGGTCCAAAAGTTCGTCCAGGTTGAAGCCCTCGGGCGTGTTCATGTCCTTGAACTTCGGCAGGTTCTGCACGATGACTTCGATCAGGTTGATGTCCTTGTCTTCGAGGTCGGGAAAGGCTTCGATGTAGAAACCGGCAGCGTAGTCGAGCTTGCTCGGGTCTTCCTTGTTGAAGGCTGCCTCGATACCCACAGCGGAGCGGATTTGCTCGGACTGCAGCAGGTAGGTGGCGAGGTTCTGGCCCATCGACACGGAAGGCGCTTCAATAATGCTTTCGTGGACGCGCTTGCCCAGTTCGTTCAGCTTTATGACACTCACGCTCTGCGGGAGGAGGGCCGGTTCGTTCCCACCGACGGCCTGGAGTTCGGGCTGTGGAATCATGGCGCGCACGAGGCCCTGCGGCGTGGAGTCCGACTGGATGTGGGTGATTTCACCCGAAAAACGCGTGGTCAGGCTCACCGTGCCGGGGAACTTGAGGCTTGCGCTCAGGAAAATGCTTGCGATGGAGTTCTCGGCGAGGAGTTTCAACGCGAAACCTTGCGCATTGTGGAATTTGCCGATTTCGTTCATCGTCGCGGTCAAATCGACGACTATCAGGCGGAAGGGCGTCTTTTTGCCCGTAGCGCGGATGATGCGGTCCTTGAAATTCATGGGCACAAAGATAGTAAAAAGGTGTGAGGTCGGCGCGTTGCGCCTTTGAGGTCGCTGCGCTTTGAGCTATGAGATGTGAGGTCGCGACCTTCGGTCGATTTGAGCATTGAAATCGCTCGCAAGCTCGCTTTGAGGTGTGAGGTCGGGGCTAAAGTCCCTCTGAGCAGTTAGCGATGAGTAGTAAAAACCTCATCGCTCACCGCTCATCGCTCATAGCTCATAGCTCACCGCTCACCGCTCACCGCTCATCGCTCACCGCTCATCGCTCATTGCTCATAGCTCACCGCTCACCGCTCACCGCTCACCGCTCATAGCTCATTGCTCATTGCTCATCGCTCATTGCTCATAGCTCATTGCTCTTGCCTCGCACCTCTTCACTTTTTATTACATTCTCTCAAAAAAGAGGTTCAATATGCAGATACTTTTCCTTATGGCTGATGGCTTCGAAGAAACTGAGTTCGTGACTCCGTTCGATTACTTGCAGCGTGCAGGTTTTCAGGTCGCTTTGGCTTCTGTTTCGGGCAAGGCCGAAGTGATTGGGTTGCGCGGCCTTAAAATCCAGACGGATTTTGCTCTTTCGGGTGCCGATACCGCAAAGTTTGGCGCCGTCCTTTTGCCCGGCGGCGGCATTGGCGTCAAGAATCTGAAGGCCTCTGCTGATGTAGAAAAGGTCATCTGCGATTTCAACGACCAGAACAAGTGGATTTTTGCCATTTGTGCGGCCCCGCTGGTGCTCAGCAAGGCGGGAATCCTTGTCGACAGAAAGGCCACGTGTTTCCCCGGTTGCGAAGCGGAGCTTGTCTGCAATGAATTTTCCGAAGACCGCGTGGTCGTAGACGGGAATATTGTCACGAGCCGTGGCGCTGGTACTGCCGAAGAATTTGCGTTTGAATGTATCGCCCAGTTGGGTGGCCGCGAACTCTCGGAGAAAATCCGCAAGCAGGTCGTGGCTAGATAGTTACAGCCCGCAGTTGGACGGGTTTTTGCTCTTGCCGCGTTTTGCGCCTTGCGATGCGACGAACTGGTCTAGGGTTACGCTCGTGAGGTACCCCTGGATAATCTTGTCGAGTTCTTCCCACACGGGATAGGTCTCGCATTCCGCCATTCTCGGGCATTTCCCGGCTTTTTCGTCGAGGCAGGATACCGGCACGACCGATGTCTCGGTTGTCTTCAAAATGTCGTAGACGCTGCAGGTCTTGGGGTCGCAATTCAGCTTGTAGCCGCCGGCCTTGCCGCGTTCGCCCGTGAGCAGTTTCGCCTTGACGAGTGTCCCCAGGATGCCCTCGAGGTACTTGATGGAGAGGTTCTGCCTTTCGGCGATATCCTGCAGCTTGGTAAAGTTGTCTGGGCTGTTTTGGACAAGGTCAATCATAACGCGCAGGGCATATCTACCTTTTGTCGATATTCTCATGATTCCTTCCCTTGTTTAAATCCTTACCCGACGCTGTGCTCAAGCTTGAGCGTCAGCAGTTGTCTTGCCTCGGTCGCGAATTCACCGGGAAGTTCCTTAAATACGTCTTTGCAGAAACCGCCGACCATGGCTTGGATGGCGTCTTCGCGCTTGATGCCGCGGCTCTCGAAGTAGAAGAGCTGGTCTTCGCTGATGCGGCTGGTGGTCGCTTCGTGTTCGGTCTGGGCACTTGCGTTTGCCACGGTGATGTAGGGGAACGTGTGGGCCGCGCTCTTGTCGCCCACGAGCATGCTGTCGCACTGCGTGTAGTTGCGTGCGCCCGTGGCCGACTTGCGGATGCTGACTTCGCCGCGGTAGGCGTTGCTGCTGTAGTCGGCGCTGATACCCTTGCTGATAATCGTGCTCTTGGTGTTCTTGCCAATGTGGATCATCTTGGTGCCGGTGTCGGCCTGCATGTGCCCGTTGGTGAGGGCCACGCTGTAGAATTCACCCACGGAGTTGTCGCCCAGAAGCACGCAGCTAGGGTACTTCCACGTGATGGCGGAACCTGTCTCGACCTGCGTCCAGCTGATGCGGCTGTTTTTGCCGGCACACTTGCCGCGCTTGGTCACGAAGTTGTACACGCCGCCTGCGCCCGTCTCGCGGTCGCCTGCGTACCAGTTTTGCACGGTCGAATACTTAATTGAAGCGTTGTCCTTCGCTACCAGTTCCACGATGGCGCTGTGCAGCTGCTTGCTTGAATATTCCGGCGCAGTGCAGCCTTCGAGGTAGCTCACGCTGGCACCTTCGTCGGCGATAATCAAGGTGCGCTCGAACTGGCCTGCTTCCTTGTTGTTGATGCGGAAGTAGGTGGAAAGGTCCATCGGGCACTTGACTCCGGGCGGGATGTACACGAAGCTTCCGTCACCAAAGACGGCGCTGTTGAGTGCCGCAAAATAGTTGTCGCCAGCCGGGACCACGCTTCCCAGGTATTCCTCGATGAGTTCGGGGTATTCCTTGATGGCGTCGCTGATGGAGCAGAACAGGATGCCCATTTCCATGAGCTTTTTCTTGTGGCTGGTGTAAATGCTCACCGAGTCAAAAACTGCGTCCACGGCCACGTTGGCAAGTCGCTTCTGTTCGTCGAGCGGGATGCCGAGCTTTTCGAAAGTCGCGAGCAACTCAGGGTCCACGTCCTCGATTTTCTCGTGGCTCTTCTTGGTCTTCGGGGCGGAGTAGTAGACGATGTCCTGCAAATCGACCGGCGCAAAACTCAGTTCGCCCCAGTTCGGCTGCTCCATGGTCTTGAGCTTTTCATACGCTTTCAGTCGGAAATCGAGCATGAATTGCGGTTCGCCGCGGAGCGCGGATGCCCTGCGGATGATATCCTCGTTCAGGCCCTTTTCAAAAGCCTCGTTTTCGATATCCGTTACAAAACCGTACTTGTAATTCTCACTCATGATGCGCCTGTTTTCAAATTCGACCCAAATATAAAAAAGTTCCAGTTGATGCGGCGCGAAGCGATTGTTTTGTTGCGCCGCTTTTCTAAATTGTAGGCGATGAAAGAAAATTCGGGAAAAAAAGGAAAAGTATATCTAATTGGCGCCGGGCCGGGCGATCCGGGATTATTGACGCTGCGCGGAAAGTCCGTGCTCGAAAAGGCAGACGTAGTGGTTTATGACCGCCTTGTTTCGCCCGCCATTCTCGGGTTTTGCAATCCGAAGGCCAAGATGGTGGATGTGGGCAAGATGCCGACGCACCACAAGGTCAAACAGTCCGAAATTAACAAACTATTGGTGCAATTTGCTAGTGAAATGCCGAATGCGACCATTGCCCGCCTCAAGGGGGGCGACCCGTTCGTGTTCGGGCGTGGTGGCGAAGAAGCTTTGGAATTGCTTGCAGCTGGCGTAGAATTTGAGGTTGTTCCGGGTATTACCTCGGCGATTTCGGTTCCGGCTTATGCGGGCATTCCCGTGAGCCATCGTGGCATTGCGACCAGTTTCCATATCATCACCGGGCATGAGAAAGCGGAATCTTCCTCCAATGTCATCCCCGCACCCGCTGATGTCATCCCCGCGCAGGCGGGGATCTCCTCTGCGCCGGTAGGTCTAGATTTTCCTGCTCTTGCGCATTGCCCCGGTACGCTCATCTTCTTGATGGGTATCGCCAACATGGATTTCATTGCCAAGCGCTTGATGGAATGTGGCAAGGACCCGAAAACTCCTCTTGCTTTTATCGAAAAAGGGACGACCCCGTACCAGCGCACCGTCATGGCGACGCTTGAAACGGCGGGGGAGACCATCGTCCGTGAAAATGTGACGGCCCCTGCAATAACGATTATGGGTGGCGTTGTGGAACTGGGCAAGACGCTTGCTTGGAAAAAGAATTTGCCGCTTTCGGGAAAACGCCTTGTGGTGACTCGTGCCGCCAAGCAGGCTAGCGGGATTACTGCCCGCCTCACTGCCCTCGGCGCCGAAGTCATCGAAACCCCGATGATCGAAACCCGCACTTTGGAACGCCCTCTTGTCATGGCGCAAGCGCATGACAGCATCGGCTCGGCAATGCCTGTCTGTGAACAGCCTGTCACTGCACTCGCCTCGCATGTCATTGCGAGCCCCGAAGGGGCGCGGCAATCTAGCCCTGCCGACTTCAGTTCTCTCGCAAATTTCGACCTACTCGCTTTCACCAGCACAAATGGCGTGGAAAGCTTCTTCAAGCTATTGCTCGCCTCGGGTAACGACATCCGCATCCTCGCGGGTAAGAAGATCGCGAGCGTGGGGAAGATTACCGAGAAAAAACTGCTCGAATACGGCATCCGCTGCGATTTCGTCCCCGAAGACCATACCGGCGAAGGCCTCGGAATGCTTCTTCGAAGCATTTTAGACGAAAGAACGCTCGTAAACTCGCTACAGACGAAAGACGAAAGAGGCTCAACAAATTCGCAGACTTTAGCAAGTTCCCTGAGCTTGTCGAAGGGAACTGAATTCACGAATTTGGATGAATCCCGCATTCTCCTCCTCCAGGGCAATCTTGCCGATGACACTTTGCTCAAACTCCTCCCGCAGGCGACCCGCTGGGTGGTTTACGAGACGCTCCCCGTGGTGGAACTCCCTGAATGGAAGCGTGAAGCCGTCGCCAGCGCCGATGCCGTCGTGTTCGCCAGCACCAGCGCTGTTGATAATTTTGTCAAACTTCTATCTCAAAGCTCCGTAGGTGCGACCTCGTGCTTCGAAGCGCCACAGGCGCGACCCCGTACCTCGTTTTGCATCGGCCGCATGACGGAATCCGCAGCCCGCAAGCACGGCTTTGATACCGTCACCTCCGACGAAACCACCATGGATTCCCTCGTCAAGAAAATTGCGGAATACTATGCAGGGGAGGGCGCATAATGAAAGCCATCCTGATTATCGCGCACCACTGCATATTGCCCGGGGCCTACAAGGGTTTCGAGGAAATCCTGGACAAGCTGCATCACGACTTGCCCGGTACGCGCGTGGCGAGCACGAGTCTCCTGGATTTGGAAAACGACCTGCGCACGCTCTTGCGCGAAGATGTGGAGTCAGTGACGCTCCTGCCTTATTTGCTGTTGAACGGTCAGCATTCCAAGAACGATGTGCCGCGCGTGGTGGCGAAATTGCAGGCGGAATTCCCGCAGATTCCTATAACGCTGTTGCCCTGCCTCGGCGACTGGAAAGAATTCGCTGACATGGTCGTCGCCGGTGTCCGTAATGCACAGAAACCGCGCACTTGCGCCCCTTCATCATCCTCGAGCCTCGAACCTCGAACCTCGAACCTCTTCTCCATCGAAGTCAATCTCGAAGGCAAGAACGTCCTCGTGGTGGGCGGTGGCCGCATTGCGCTGCGCAAGGTCAAAACGCTTTTGCCGACTGGAGCCCGCATCACCGTGGTTGCGCCGCAGTTCGACCCAGAATTCCATAGCCTAGTGCCGTCAGCTATGAGCGATGAGGGCTCAAAGCTCAAAGCTCAGTGCTCACTGCTGAATCGCCCTTACGAGCCGCTTGACCTCCGAGGCATCTTCATGGTCTTTATCTGCACCGACCAGCCTGCCGTCAATGCGCAAGTTTCAAACGATGCCCGCGCCCGCCGCATTCTGGTCAATAACGCCTGTGATTACCTCGACGGCGACTTTATCGTGCCCGCTCGCATGGATTTCGGTGAAAACATTGCCGTGACCGTCTCCACGCAGGGTCGCGCCCCCTCGCTCGCCAAGAAACTCAAACAGAAAATCCAGGCCGAATGGGCTGACGGCCTTGAACAGATCGAACGGAATTTTTCAAAAACGTAGTGCCCCAAATTCTATTATTTTTTTGAAGTGTAAGTTCAAGGAAATTTATGACTATGAAAAAAATGAATCGAATGTCGCTTGTGGCGGGTTTTGTTTTCGCTATGGTGATTTTGACTGCTTGTGGCGATGAGATTACAGAAGTTATGGATGTTGAAACCGTTGCTTCGTACAAGAAATTGGATGAGTGCAGTATCGATAAAGCCGGTAAAATGATCTATGTGATGGATTCTGCTGCGGTATACTTGTGCTCTAATGGCGAGTGGAAGGTTATTGACGCTTTCGGTTCGAATGTTGCCGACGAGGAGGAGAACGAGGCTGATGCGCCTTCGGGTATAAAGGTTGTTTCCTCGTTCAAGAAACTGGACAAGTGCTCTGCGGACAAAGCGGGTGAAATGGTCTATGCTACCGATTCCGGTGCAGTTTATTTGTGTGTCGAAGGAAAGTGGAATGTGCTTGGTGCAAATGGTTCGGATGGCTCGAATGGCTCCGATGGTAAGGATAGAGCTTCTTGCACAGCGAAGGTGTTGGATGGTGGCACCGGCTACAAGATTGAATGTGATGGCGATTCCGTGGGCGTTGTACTCAACGGAGAAAAAGGCAATCCCGGAAAGAATGGCGATAAGGGCGAAGATGGCAATGACGGTAATGACGGAAAGTCTTGCACGGCTGTGGCCCTGGGCGACAGTTCGGGCTACAAGATTGTTTGCGGTACGGATTCTGTCGGCGTGATATTGCATGGTAATGAGGGCACAAAGGGGGATTCGGGAATATCCTGCAATGCGGAAATGTTGGATGATAGCACTGGTTACAGAATTGTCTGCGGCGTTGATTCCGTCGGCGTTGTGCTTAACGGCTTTGACCCGAGCCGGTTTGACGAAAAGACCTGTAGTACGCATACGGGAGGGGCTTGCAGTATATATAATCCATATACCAACACTTTGGTTGATATGCGAGACGGACAAACTTATAGGACTACGACCGTCGAAAGCCAGATTTGGATGGCTGAAAATTTGAATTATGAGATGGATGAGAGCGCTTGCTTTGATGATATTCCCGCCTATTGTAAGGTGTATGGGCGCTATTACGCTTCATACAAGTCCACTTTGGCTTGTCCCGAGGGATGGCACTTGCCCGATACTTCGGAATATAAGACGCTTTTCAAAAATGTCGGAGAAGCAGAAATTGCAGGCAAGATGCTGAAGTCCAGAACGGTGTGGAAAAGCGGGAGCAACGGTCTAGACGCTTATGGATTTGATGTGCTTCCTGGAGGTCTTTACGGAATTCATGAAGGATTTCCTGTTTTTTGGGGGGAGGGTACAAAAGCTGTTTTCTGGACATCGACGACTAAAACTGGTGATGTTGGCCGGTATGCAGTGAGTTTCCTCTCTGAAGGTTCCTTGTCGAAAGACGCCGCTTACATTGATTTCATGGATTCCATGGATAACAATAATAGTTTGCTTTCCGTTCGCTGCATCAAGGATTCCGCCAACCCTTAGTCTTTAACCCTTAACCCTACTTTTAACCTATGATTATCCGTCCTCGTCGTTTACGCAAGAATGAAACCATCCGCAACATGGTTGCGGAAACCGCAGTCAACCCCGATTCGCTCGTCTACCCGATGTTCGTGGTAGAAGGGGAGGGCGTCAAGGAAGAAATCCCTTCGATGCCCGGGCAGTTCCGTTTCTCTATCGATGAAATCTTGAAGGAACTTGAAAGCTGCGTTGCGCTGGGAATCAAGTCGATATTGCTTTTCGGCATCCCGCACCACAAGGACGAAATGGCGACTTGCGCCTATGATGACGATGGCATTGTGCAGCGTGCGGTGCGCTCCATCAAGGCGCATTTCCCCGATCTGTACGTGATTACGGACGTGTGCCTTTGCGAGTACATGAGTCACGGGCATTGCGGGATTATCAAGGATGGCGACGTGGATAATGATCCGACGCTGGAACTCCTCGCGAAGACGGCGCTTTCTCATGCGGAGGCCGGAGCCGACATGGTTGCCCCTTCCGACATGATGGACGGCCGCGTGGGGGCCATCCGCAAATGTCTCGATGAACATGGGTTCACGAATACGCCTATCATGGCTTACAGTGCGAAGTTTGCGAGCGCCTATTACGGCCCGTTCCGCGATGCGGCCGATTCCGCTCCGCATTTCGGCAACCGCAAGAGCTACCAGATGGATGTGCGCAACGGCCGCGAGGCGATGCGCGAAGTGGCGCTCGATATCGAGGAAGGTGCCGACATCGTGATGGTGAAGCCTGGCCTAGCCTTCCTGGACGTGCTGCGCGAGGCTGCCGGGATAAGCGACGTGCCTGTGGCGGTCTATAACGTGAGCGGCGAGTATTCCATGGTGAAGGCTGCCGCGAAACTGGGCTGGATTGACGAAAACGCCATTATCCGCGAAAATTTGCTGGCATTCAAGCGCGCCGGAGCCGACATCATCATTACCTATCATGCAAAAGAAGCACTCGAGAAGAGCTTGGTAAAGTGATTGTAATACGCTGTTGATACTATGTATTTACAGTGTATTTTTGTTAATTTGTTTTTTACGAACAAAAGAAATTTTTTATAATTTTATAATATATTATTGGTAAAGACAAAATAATAAATGCTGAATTTATTCGAGTTTTTACTATATAATGAACGTTGAATTAAGTATAACCGAACAGTGCAATCTCCGATGTAGTTATTGCTATTATAGGGATTCCCATGCAAAACGTTGCTCCGTAATGAGCGATGAGGTCATGGAGGCGACCGTTCGGTTGGCGTTCAAAAAAATCCTAAAATCTGGCGACGATTTTCTCAATATTACGTTTTTTGGCGGTGAACCGCTTTTGCGGATGGATTTCATCAAGAAAACGGTGAAGTTTACAAAAGCGTTAGTAAAAGAGAACTCGGCAAAATTGGATAAATCGTTCGAACTTTTTTTCACGGTTGATACGAATGGAACGTTGCTGACGGACGATATTGTCCGTTATTTGAAGAAAGAAAAGTTTAGGGTGACTGTATCCCTGGATGGTCCTGAGAAAAAGCATAACATTGCAAGGGTGACGGCAAACGGAAAGGGGAGCTTTAGGGCTATCAAGCCTTATATTCCGACTTTAGTGGAAATGGGGGCCGGTGTGGTAAGCGTGCTTACCCAACAACATGTAAAGGGCTTCGCAGATTCCATAAAATGGCTTTTCAAGCAAGGTTTCAAGTATGTGGGCGTGGCTCAGGACTTTAACGGCAAATGGACCGGAAAAGACTTTGACGACTTGATCGTTGAATATGAAAAGTTGGCTCGCTTCTGGTTCCGTTCCAAGAAACAGCACATGGACATAAGTTTGGGCCTGATTCAAAACAAGGTGGATATGTCGATTTGGGGAATGCGCCAGAAAGAAACGGGCTGCTTCATAAACTCCCAAACGCTAGTTGTTGCTGCGAATGGTAACACATTCCCTTGTTCGCGGTTTATCTCCAGCCAAAAGAATGCACCCTATATCACGGGAAATGTTCTCGATGAGCAGAGTGGTGTGTATAAAGGTATTTTCCCAAAAAAAATTAGTCGTTTTATCAACAGCGACAGGAAGGAGTGTAGAGATTGTGCGATACGGTATCGCTGTCTTGCGCATGAATGTGGATGCACTTCTTTTTACTCGACCGGATCGCTGGATAAGATTTCGCCGGAAGTTTGCACGCACGAAAGGATCTTATGTGCCATCTGCGACGAATATGCCGCAAAGCTGATTCGTGATTTTTCGGCGCAAAAAAGTTTTCCAACCAACCCTAAACCCTAACCAAAGAGGATAACATGGCTACAACAACTGCAAAAAAAGAAACATTGACACTTGCGACTAAGCAGTCTAAAGAAATGAAAGCGGCTTTGAAAGAGTTCTTTCCCGCTGAAGCCGTCGAATATTTGAAGGAGACGAAGAAGAGAAGACCTCGTCGTCCTTTTATTGAAGGTATTCCGTACCCTGGTCCGATTTACAAATCTGCCGTTTTGTCGGATGCCGTAAAGCAAAAGCTTCTGACTGAAAGCATTCGTTTTGAAAGAGCTCAGGCGGAGTTTTTTGATTGCATCGATAATCTTTTGACGATTAGCAGCAAGCTCTAGTCTGTTGAAGTAAAATCTTCCTTGATGACAGCAAGGTCTTCCTTACGGGGAAGACCTTTTTTTTATTTTTTTCATCATGAACCACTCTCTTAGTGAAAAACTTTTTGCAGAAGCCAAGAACTTGATGCCGGGCGGCGTGAACAGCCCGGTGCGTGCATTTGGAAACGTGGGGGCGACTCCTCCGTTCATCGCCCGAGCGAAGGGCAGCCACATCTACGATGTGGACGGTAACGATTACATCGATTACGTGGGTAGCTGGGGCCCGATGCTTTTGGGACACGCCCACGATGCCGTTGTCAAGGCTGTGGCCGAGACGGCGCAGAACGGCCTTAGTTTCGGTGCCCCGTGCGGGCTCGAATCCAAGCTGGCGAAACTCGTGATGGAGTTGGTGCCGAGCGTGGAGATGATCCGCATGGTGAACAGCGGGACCGAGGCTACGATGAGCGCCATCCGTGCCGCCCGCGGTTTTACCGGCCGCGACAAGATTGTGAAGTTCGAAGGCTGCTACCACGGCCACAGCGATAGCCTGCTCATCAAGGCGGGTTCGGGCATGCTCACGACGGGCAAGCCGAGCAGCAAGGGCGTGCCTGCCGACCTCGCGAAGTACACGCTCACGCTCCAGTACAACGACGTGTCGGGCGTGAAGGAGCTCTTTGACAAGATCGGCGACGAGATTGCGGGCGTCATCGTGGAACCGGTGGCCGGCAACATGGGTGTCGTTCCTGCGAAGCCCGAATTTTTGCAGACGCTTTCCGCGGAAACCAAGAAGCACGGCGCACTTTTGATTGTGGATGAGGTCATGACGGGTTTCCGTGTGGGTATCCACTGTGCGCAGGGCCTGTATGGCATCAAGCCGGACTTGACGACATTTGGAAAGATTATCGGCGGCGGTATGCCGGTGGGCGCTTACGGCGGTCGGCTGGACGTGATGCAGCAGATTGCACCGCTCGGCGGCATCTATCAGGCGGGAACGCTTTCGGGCAACCCGGTCGCGATGGCTGCTGGGTTAACCACGATGCAGGAACTTGTGGCTCATCCCGAGTATTACACACATGCCGAAGCGATGACAACTCGCTTGCTTGACGGCCTCAAGGATGCGGCTAAGTCTGCCGGAATCCCGCTGGCTGTGAACCAGGTGGGGGCGATGGGCTGCGCTTTCTTTACCGAGGGCCCGGTGGAATGCTTCGCTGACGTGCAGAAGTCCGACCTGGAACTGTTCCGCAAGTATTTCCTCGGCATGCTCGACGAGGGTATTTACCTTGCCCCGAGCCAGTTCGAGGCAATCTTCGTGAGTGCCGTGCATACAGAAAGCGACATCGACCGTACCGTCGATGCCGCAAGGAAAGTTTTCAAGACGCTTTAACGCCTTTATCCTTCTTGCTCTGAATTTGTTTCAGGGCTGGTTGTCGCTTCGGCGTTTTCGGCTTTTTCAGCATTCTGCGCTTCGGCGTCCTTGTCGCGGATGGTTGCGCGGCGGATTTTTCCGCTGATGGTCTTCGGCAGTTCCGTCACGAAGTCGATGATGCGCGGACTCTTGTAGCTTGCAGCAATCTTCTTGGTGAACAGCTGGATTTCCTTTGCGAGTTCCTTCGACGCCTCGTAGCCCTTCTGGAGCACGATGGTCGCCTTGACAGCCTGACCGCGGTCCTTGTCCTCTACGCCCGTGACGGCCACTTCAAGCACGGCGGGGTGCTTGTGGATGACTTCTTCCACTTCGAAGGGGCTGATGCGGTAGCCGGAACTTTTGATGAGGTCGTCGTTACGGCCCACGAACCAGTAATATCCGTCTTTGTCGCGGGTGGCCGTGTCTCCCGTATGGTAGACGCCGCCCTCGAACACGCGTTCGGTGCGTTCCGGGTCGCGGTAGTAGCCGCCGAACATGCCGAAGGGCTTGCCCTGGTCAATCCTGATGATGAGTTCTCCGACTTCGTCGTCGGCGCAGGGGTTTCCTTCTGCGTTTACGATTTCCATGCGGTACCCCGGGGAGGGCTTGCCCATGGAGCCCGGGTGCGGCTCGCTGAAGCCGAAGTTGCCCGTGGTGAGCGTGAGTTCGGTCTGGCCGTAGCCTTCCTGCATGCGGATGCCTGTCTGCTCGTAGAACTTGTTGTAAATGTCCACGTTCAGGGCTTCGCCGGCGGTGGTGCAGTACTGTAAGCTCGAAAGGTCGTACTTGCCGATGCCGTGCTGCAATATGTAGCGGTAGACGGTGGGCGGGGCGCAGAATGTGGTCACCTTGTATTCTGCCATCTTCTCGAGCAACTTGCCGGGGATGAAAACCTTCATGTCGTAGGTGAACACGGCAGAACCGGCAATCCACTGCCCGTAAATCTTGCCCCAGAGCGCCTTGGCCCAGCCGGTCTCGGCGACGGTCAAGTGGCGGCCCCCGTCAACCACGTGCTGCCAGTATTTGGCGGTCACGATATGGCCGAGCGGGTAGGTGAAGGTGTGTGCCACCATCTTCGGGTTCGAACTCGTTCCGCTCGTGAAGTACACGATCATGATGTCATCGTTCTTGATGGCGTCTTCGCCGGTGGGGCGTTCGAATTTGGCCGGGAAAATTTCGTAGTCGTCGTAGAAGCTTATCCAGTTCTGGCGAGCCGTCTGGCCGACCGTCACGAGCTTTTCTACGGACGAGCATTTGGATTTCGCCTTGTCGATTTCCTTTTGCAGGGTCGGTTCGTCGTATGTGACGATCATCTTGACTTCGGCCGCGTTGAAGCGGTATTCCAGGTCTTCGGCGGCGAGCATGTTCGTTGCCGGGATGGCGATGGCGCCGATGCGGTGGAGCGCAAGCAGGAAGAACCAGAATTCGTAGCGGCGGCGAAGGATGAGCATCACGCGGTCGCCCTTCTTGATTCCCTGTTCGATAAGGAAGTTCGCTGTACGCTGTGAGGCGAGCGAGAGGTCCTTGAACGTGAAAATGTGGCTTTCGTCGTTGTCGTCGCACCACACTAACGCTTCGCGCTTGGGTTCCGTCTTCGCGTATTCATCGACCACGTCGTAGGCGAAGTTGAAATTTTCCGGGATGGAAATCTTAAAATTCTTGTAAAGGTCCTCGTAAGACTCGTAATCTATGCGGGAGAGAAACTTGTTGAGTATCATGTCTTGAATCCAGTGATGACGGGTCTTACAGATCCCTGTACATGATTTTTTCGCGCATGGTGGAGGTGTAGCGCACCATGTTCAAAATGCGTTTTTCACCGATGGTCCTAAAATCCTTGTCGTGGAAAACCAGCCGGTGTACGCCACCCGGCAGGAGCATCTTGAGGCAGGCGTATGTCTGCGCAATACCGAGAAGCGGGGTCGGGATGATGGAAAAACTCAGTGTCCCGGAGCCGGTCTTCTTTGTCTTTCCGTCCACCTTCTGGTAGATGCCGTGGTAGTCCTCGTAGTAGTCGAAGATTTCCAGGGCCTGTTCCTTGAGGAACTTGTTCCCGAACCAGATGGGCGGGATGAATCCGGAGGGCTTTCCTGTGCCGTGTGCTTTCCACAGGGCGAGGCTCCTCTTGAGGAGAGCCTGCGTGAAGCGTTCGTCAAGGCCTGCGAACTCGGCTTCGTTGTTGGAAATCCAGAGGGCGATTTTGCCCTGGAGGCTGCGCTTGAGGGAAAGGTCCGCGCGGTGACGGGCCCCGTGGAGCATGATCTCGTAGCCCTCGTTCACGAACTTCTCGAGTTCTTCGCGGAACTGTTCCGCCTCGGATTCCGGTGCGGCCCCGAAAGACGGGATGACGGCGATGCTGATGGGGGAGCCTGCGGCGTCCGCAATCTTCCTGATTTGGTTGCGCGTCCTCTTGAAGTTCAGTACGCTAAAGCTGTGGTAGCACAGGATGAATTTCTTCTTCTTGCGGGAGCTCTCTTCGGCTGCCTGGATGTCGGCGATGTCCTTGTTGTGTTCCATGGAAAGCCTCGATTAATTGTCGTTGTCCGAAGAAAAATGCTCTTCTTCGAGCTTCTGGGAAATAAAAAGGTGGTAGAAGAAAAACAAGATGACTGTCAGTGCAGATATCTTGAGCCATGATTTGAACAGCCAATCGGACATACGACGCTCCTTCGCACGGCATTGTGCTTTTTCATAAAAATACATTTTTTAGACGAAAAAAATGTAAATGCTAGATTCTTTCTACGGATTCAACATCGGCGGTGTAGTCCACCCCTTCGATATCAAATCCGCTTGTGGCGAGAAAATCGTGGCGGTAGCCCTTGAAGTCGCCTATTTGGGCGAAGTTTTCTTGCGTGATGGTTGCCATGCGCTTCTTGACTTCGTTCTGGACTTTCGGGGCCATTTCGAGATCGTCGATGTGGATGAGCCCGTTTTCGTCGATGGGGACGGAGGCGCCTGTGTAGAGGCGTTCGGCAAAGAGCCGTTCCATCTGCTCGAGGCCGCTTTCGTGGGTTCCTTGCCCCTTCATGACCTTGAAGAGAACGGAGAGATATAGCGGAATAATGGGGATAATCGCGCTGGATCGGGTTACGATAGCCTTGTTTACGGAGACGTAAGCCTCGCCGTTGAGGTTGGCTTTGAGCTCCTTGTTCAATTCCGTTGCAGTCATTTCGAGGTGCTTCTTGGCGTTGCCGATCGTTCCTTCTCGATAGATGGCATGGGTGAGTGGGGGGCCGATGTAGGAGTAGGCGACCGTCTTTACGCCTTCGGCGAGAACGCCCGCCGCGGCGAGTTGCCTGGTCCAAAGCGCCCAGTCCTCGCCGCCCCTCACCTTGACGGTGTTGGCCGCCTCTTCGGCGGTGGCGGGCTCTGCGCTGATGGTGCTTATCTTGCCGGTCATGCAGTCGATGGTTTCGCCGGTAAAGGGCTCTCCGATGGGCTTGGTTGCGCTACGGTAGAGTTCGCCCGAATCCGGGTCTACGCGCACGGCCGAGGCTATGCTGTAAATGACGAGGTCAATTTTTTTGCCCATTTTTTGCGCGGCCTCGATGACCTGCTTGCGCGTTGCATGGGAGAAGGCGTCTCCATTGATCGTGAGGGAATTGAGGCCGGCCGTTTTTGCTTCGCTGTCGAAAGCCTTGTTGTTGTACCAGCCAGGTGTGCCGCTTATTTGGGTTGGCGAGTCGCTTCCTTCTTTTTCGAAGGAAACTCCGATGGTCGTTGCCCCGAATCCGAATGCGGCGACAATACGGCTGGCCAGTCCGTAGCCGGAGGAACATCCGATAATGAGTGCGGTATGGGGGGCGTCCTTGGGGGTGCCCTGTTTGGCTCTCCATTCCTGGACAGCCTTGATTTGACGGCGTATGGCAACGGCACACCCTGTCGGGTGCGCGTTGACGCATATGTTATTCCGAATTAAAGGCTGAATAATCATTTTCCCCCTCCTAATTTTTTACAAGGCCCCTATTCCTTGTATTTCCTGATGACGACGATGCCGTTATGCCCGCCGAAACCGAGGGATGCCGATACGGCAACGTCTATGTTGCCTTCGACGCCCTTGTGCGGTACGTAGTCGAGGTCGCATTCCTCGTCGGGGTTGTCGAGGTTGATTGTCGCCGGGAAGAACGAGTCGCGGATGGCGAGTGTCGAGATCATGGCCTCGATGACGCCAGCGGCGCCCACGCAGTGGCCGGTCATGCTCTTGGTGCTCGACACCTTGATCTTGTAGGCGTGCTCGCCCAGAGCGATTTTCAGCATCTGGGTTTCCGTGAGGTCGTTCAGGTGGGTGGACGTGCCGTGAGCGTTGTAGTAGTCCACGTCGGTCGGAGCAATTCCTGCATCCTTCATGGCGCGGATCATGGCTTTGGCACAAGTTTCTCCGCCCGGGCGGGGGCTCGTGATGTGGTAGGCATCGGCAGATGCGCCGTAGCCTGCGAGTTCTGCGTAAATCTTGGCACCGCGGGCCTTCGCGTGTTCGAGTTCTTCGAGCACCAGCACTGCACCGCCTTCGCCCATGACAAAGCCGCTACGGTCTTTGTCGAATGGGCGCGACGCCTTTTCGGGGTCGTCGTTGAACTTGTCGGTGAGGGCGTGCATGCCCGCGAAGCTCTTGATGGAATATTCGGTAATCCCGCTTTCGGATCCGCCGGCGAGGCACACGTCCAGGCGGCCCGAGCGGATGGAATCCAGGGCGACCCCGATGGCGTCGGTGCCGGAGGCACAGGCGGTGCAGATCGTGTGGGCCTGCCCGGTAATGCCTAAGGCTATGGAGACGTTCGCGCACGCCTCGTTCGGGATGAGTTCGGGCATAGCGAGCGGGGAAACCCTGCGCTTGCCGCCTTCGATATACTTATTATAGGTCTCGTCGAGAATGTCCATGCCGGCAAGGCCGTTCCCGGCCACGATTCCGGTGGTGTCTTCGGCCAGCTGTTCGCGGGTGAGTCCCGCATCCTTGACTGCCTCGTTCGCGGCTCCGACCAGGAACTGGGTGAAGCGGGCCATGCGGCGGGCTTCCTTCGGGTCGATTCCGTGTTCTTCGGGCTTAAAATCCTTGACTTCTGCAGCAATCTTAACCGGGCAGTTGCTCGCATCGAACTGTGTGATGGGTCCGATGCCGCTCTTGCCCTCTCGTATGGCGCTCCACATATCGGGTACGGTCTTTCCGACTGGAGTGATCGCGCCCATGCCAGTAATTACAATTCTTCTCTTGTTCATAAGATCCTTTTTTTGGGGGTAAAGATAGTTTTTTATCTATGAACCATTAATACATTGCCCAAAATCGTGACCAAAAAGTATTATGTAATAAAAAAGAAGTGTTTCTGTAATATTATAACTTTTTTTTCCTGCTTTAAACAAGAAAAAGAAAAAATTTGTGCTTTTAGGCTTTTTTTCTATTTTTGTGGCATGAAAGATATTCCCAAATCCCACCTTGTCCTGCTTGTACTTGTCATTTCGACGATTCTTTGGTCCGGTATCGGGGTTGTCGATACCTATTTGACCTGGGTCCTGGAGGCTGCTCCCGCACTTGTCGGGCTTCTCGTCCTCTTGCTGACGTACAATAAATTCCGGATGCCCACGTACCTTTATGCCCTAATGGCGTTCCACATGGCCGTCCTTCTGGTGGGGGCGCACTATTCGTATGCGAAGGTTCCGCTCGGTTTCTGGATGGAGGACTGGTTCGGCTTTACGCGCAACAATTACGATAAGATTGGGCATTTTATGCAAGGCTTTACCCCGGCGCTTTTGACCATCGAGCTCCTGCGCCGCACGACTCCGCTCCGGACTACAGGCTGGACCGTTTTCCTGGCAATCTGTGTCGCCGAGGCGATTTCTGCGCTTTACGAGATTATCGAGTGGCTCGCGTCTTTGAGCAATCCGACCGATACGGAGGCTTTTTTGGGCACGCAGGGCTACATTTGGGATACCCAGTCAGACATGTTCATGTGTCTCATCGGGGCCACCCTTGCCGTTATCCTTTGGGTTTTGTTCCGTCGTAAGGATGTTGTTGGCCAGTAAATGGACCTATTTGTTGCTTTTTAGCATGTCGGTGGCAATTTGCGAAAGCATATTCGTAAAGAATGTGCCGGCCTTATTGAAGGTGATTTCGCCTTTCTTGTTGCGGGCTACCAGGTGGGGGACGCCCTCTGCTTTCATGTGGAATGCGTCATAGAGTGATTCTTGTAAGTAGATGGTTTTCCAGTCCCAGGGGAAATCTTGCTTGTAAACCCAGTTGTTGATTTCGTCGGTGCTGTATCCGTTCATGCAAATGATTACACTAATTTTGTGGATACGAAAGAATTCTGTCAACGACTTTAAAAACGCGACTTCTTCGACGCAGTGCGGGCACCAGGTGCCCATAACGAAAATAAGTGTGCCATTTTCTCCAGCGTAGTCATCCAAAATTTTTGTTTCCCCGTTGAGCGCAATCAATTGGACGTCTCCCCGGATTTTTTTTGTAAACGGGCTAAACCCCTTTACACCAAAGGTGTAATAGAGAGCGGCCGCGATGAGCGCGAGGAGAAGAAGTTTTTTGATTGACATGTTTCCAATATACGCTTTTTTGCATGGATGTTGCGGTCTGGAAAGGCAAAAAGGCTGTTTTGGCGCGTCAAGTGTGATTTTTGCGACAAGGATTTCTATCTTGTAGGGCGTTCTGAACGAGGTTTATGATGATTGTATCTTGGATGACCACCAACAAGTGTAACCTGACCTGCAAGCACTGCTACCAGGACGCGGGCGAGAACAAGGCGGCCGAACTCACGACGGCAGAAGCCCTCAAGTTGATTGACGAAATCGCGAAGGCGGGGTTCAAGATCATGATTTTCAGCGGTGGCGAGCCGATGACCCGCCCCGACATTGTGGACCTTGTTGCTCACGCCTCGAGCAAGGGCTTACGCCCGGTGTTCGGCACCAACGGCACGCTCATCACGCACGACTTGGCGTTCAAGCTCAAAGCGGCCGGGGCGATGGCGATGGGTATCAGCATCGACAGCATCGACCATGACCGTCATAACGACTTCCGAGGCCTCCCGAACGCCTTCGAACTCACGATGATGGGCATCGAGAACTGCAAGGCGGCAGGCCTCCCGTTCCAGATTCACACGACCATCATGGACTGGAACCAGAACGAGATTTTCGACATCATGGACTGGGTCAAGGAAATTGGCGCGGTGAACCACCAGATTTTTTTCCTCATCCCCGTGGGACGCGGCAAGGAAATCGAAGGTCACGCCCTCCGCGTCGCCGAATATGAAGGTTTGCTCCGCAAGATTATGGAAAAGAGCCGCACGCTCGGCATCCCCGTCAAGCCCACCTGCGCTCCGCAGTTCCTGCGCATTGCAGACCAGCTGGATATCAAAACCCGCTATAGCCGTGGCTGCCTCGCCGGTCTTGACTACTGCATCGTGAGCCCCATCGGCAAGGTGCGCCCCTGCGCCTACATGATGGAAGAGGCGGGCGACGTTCACGACACGCCGTTCGACGAAATCTGGACGAACGCCGAGGTGTTCAAGAAGCTTCGTACCAAGGCCTATGCCGGAGCCTGCGGCAAGTGCAAGTTCAACGACCGCTGCGGCGGTTGCCGCGCCCGTGCCGCATACTACCACGACGGCGACTACATGCAGGAAGATTCCTACTGCGCCTACGGGAGAGGGCTGTGAGGTCGCACCTAAAGGTGCTTTGAGGTATGAGCGCGGGGCTAAAGCCCCTTTGAGGTATGAGAATGTCTGAAAAAAGGATAAATGTGAATGAGAACTCATTGCTCAAAGCGAGTGAAACGAGCGACCTCATGCCTCGTACCTCCGAAGACGAAAGGGAAACTGTCTTTTAGGTATTAGCATGGAATATATGTCTTTATATATTTTGTGGCTTGTTATTATCCCTTTATTGCTTTCGAGAAAGAAATATATTGAAAGAGAAAAACCCAAGTTGATATTTTTTTTAGTGTCTTTTCCGTTTTGTTGCTTGGTTTTCTTTATGTATTTTTTTATCGGAGAGAAAGCTTGTTGTTTTACTAAGGCAAATATCTTCAATTGGCTTGGATGTTCATTGTTGGCGTGGCTTGCGACGGTGCCTGTTATTTTTTTAGGAGTTAAATGGCGTCATCAACGATGGGAAAAACATCTTGGTGAAATTCAAGATGATGTAGATAATCTTTTCGACTCAGCAATTAAGATTGCCAAAGATAAAAGGGAAGGAAAGAATACTTCGAAGCAAGAAAAAGAATATAAAGCGCAATTAAAAAATTTTGAAGAAACCGGTGATACGGAACATCCTGAAAGGTGGTAGGATATGAATAACGTGGACAATGCCGATTTTCAAACCTCAGACCTCAAAGCGAGTGAAACGAGCGACCTCATGCCTCGCGCCTCCGCCGACGACGAACGTTACATGCGCATGGCCATCCGCGAGGCGCAAAAGGCTTTCGAGGAGAAGGAAATCCCTATCGGCTGCGTTATCGTAAAGGATGGCGTGATCATCGGCCGCGGTCACAACCAGATAGAGATGCTCAAGGACGCCACTGCCCATGCCGAAATCCTTTCCATCGGGACGGCTGCGGGTCACTTGGAAAACTGGCGTCTGGATGGATGTACTTTGTATGTAACGCTTGAGCCCTGCCCGATGTGCGCGGGGGCCATTCTCAACAGCCGTGTTTCCCGCGTGGTCTACGGCTCCCCGGATACCCGTTTTGGCGGCTGCGGAACGACGGTCGACGTGATTACGGGCAATGCCCTCAAACGCGAGGTCGAGGTGGTGGGTGGTGTGCTCGCCGACGAGTGCCTCGGGCTCCTGAAGGCGTTTTTCCAGCAGATGCGCCTCGAAAAGGGCGATTCCGGCAATAAGGGAGGCTCGGGGCTCGAGGCTCCAGGCCCGAGCAATGAGCCATGAGCTATGAGCGGTGAGTCTTTGAGAGACTAGAGACTAGAGAATAGAGGCTAGTGAAAAGAATCACGCACTTCGTGCGTTAGTAACAGACGGCGAAGCCGTGATATTTCACCCTAGATCCTAGATCCTAACCCCTAATCACTTTCTACTGTCTACTTCCTACTTACCTCATACCTCAAAGGCGCAACGCGCCGACCTCATACCTCATACCCCCCAGATTCTAGCCTCTAGATTCTAGCCCCTAGCCTCTAGTCTCTCCTCTATTTCTATATTCAAAACATGAATTTTATCAAATTTTGCGCTACATCCGCAGCGCTGCTTTTGCTGTGTTCTTGTGACAAGAACGATGTCGTCCTGGCCTTCAACACCCAGGATGCCTCCTTGCGTACTTTTTATCTTGAGTCGTCCCTGAACGTACTCTTGCCCGAAGATTCCGCCAATGCTACGCCGGAGTCCATGCAATCCCATATCAAGGTGCGCAGCACGCTTAACATGCTGGTCCCTTACGATGACGGCTCCGCTCGATTCGAGATGAAGGTCGATTCTGTGGAATATACCTCGGACAAGCGGTCTGTCGAGGAATTCCGCAATATTGAAAAGCTTGTTTCCGTTCAGCATTTCCAGTTCAAGCTGGCCTCTGACGGGACAATAAGCGATCCGGTTGTCGAAGATGCCGAAGTCAGGCTGGGGGACGATGATATCGACCTCATGAAGGTTTTCCTGAAAATCCAGCCGGTACTGCCGGCCAAGCCAGTTTCCATAGGTGAGACCTGGGAACGAATGGTGACTATACCGGGTGCCAATTCGATTACGACCGTGTACAAGTCCTTCACCCTCGAGGATGTCATGATTCACGACGGGGCGCAAATCGCAAAGATCGGCATGAACCTCAAGTACAAGGAAGAACCGGATTCCACGTCCGACCTGCATATGGAAAGTCAGGGATTTATCGTTGGTTCGGGCTCCATCCTTTTCGATGTTAGCCATGGGGCCGTAGCCTCTGCGAATCTTGAAATCAACGGCGACTTGAACGTCAAGGACCTTGTTGCCCAGGATTCCATCCCGAACATGCACGTCATACAGAAAATCAAGATGAGGAGTGAACCTTGATGCGTCGTCCGCAAACTTTATTGGCCGCTTCGCTTTTGCTTGTGGCGACGGCGATAGCAGGGGAGATGCCCTTCCCCCAGCCAGAAAAGGGTATGGTTCGTCTGCAGGCCAAGGATAGCCCCTACATCCTGGAGCAAGGCGTCGTGTTCTCTTCTACGGATACGCTCTATGTTGAACCCGGCGTGACGGTCTTCATGGGTGAATACGCCAAGATTATGCTTCGCGGTCCGGTCCGCATCCAGGGAACGCCTGAAAAACCGATTACATTCCGCAGCGCCGACTCCAGCGAAAGCTGGAACGGAATCCATTTCGTCACAAGCAGCAAGCCTTTTGAAGTGCGAAACCTTGTGATAGAAAATGCCTTCCGCAACACGGTGTTCCGCACCGATGGTATTTTCGACAAGGTCAAATTCGTCAACAACTACTATGGGCTCTGGGTGGACGAGGTCTCCCAGATGTACCTCACTGACTGTGAATTTTCGCGTAACCGCTTTGCGCTGTCGCTCCGTGCCGCCAACGTGACTGCAAACAATACGAACATCTCCAACAATGTCTATGGCCTTTACCTGGAGGCCAAGGCCAAGTTTAACGGGGATATGGCGCTTGTCACGAACAATTTGGAAGCGGACGTCCGTAATGAATCCGACGAGCTTGCCAACAAGGGCAAGAGGGTTCGCCGCAATATTTGGCAAAGAGTTGAGGCCCGTTTCTGAGGTAGTGTACCGTGGAAGAGTCGTTCCGTCGAGCAATACGTAAGATGACCGGGACAAGCGTTCGCTTGTCTGTCCGGCCGGACAGGTCGTCCATGGTGGCGTCGCTGTCTCAGTCGATGATGGTCACCTGGTCCATCGCGTTGTTCGAACACCTGGACGCCATGATGTCCAATGCGGAATCCATGGTCGGCGCCTCCGAGCTCATCTCTTTCAGCAAGTCCGCCTGGAAATTGGCGGATTCCAGCTTCCCGCAGATTATCCAGGATGCAAACGCGCTGTACGACGAGTTCCGCGCCAAGTGGATGCAGCGCTTCTCTACGGAAGAGGTGCTAAGGCTTCTGCTCGAAGGCGGCGACTTCTTGACGCACGACGAGGAACAGGGCTGGGCGCTCACCGTGAAGAACAACAAGCAGGACATCAGCGCCTTCTACTCTGCGACCATCCACTTGCTGGTGAGCGATGCCGAACCGCTGTTCGTCCGCATGCACGGCCGCGTGATGCAGCTGCAGGAAAAGCTCTGCAAGTACTGGCACGGCGAAAGTGCCGTGGATGCCGTTTCCAAGCTGTTGCCCTGCCTGGAGACATCGCTCCGCGAAAAGGAGAACGCGCTGGTCCTTTCTCTCCGCAGCACGCTGAACTCGATTGCCAAGAAACGTTTCGCCGCTGCATTTATGGGCAAGGGCGCTACGCGTTACTACGCCTCCGCAGCCGGTTGCGCAAGGAATGTCGGGCGCTTCTGGAATCCGCACGGTGCGTACGAAAACGGTTTCCTCGCCTTTACCGATGATTTTTGTGATTATGCCCGTGGGCTCACCATCCAGATTATTGAATGGTATCAGAGCAAATGGGCGCTTTTCCTCCGCGGGTTCTCGCGGGGACAGTTAAACTTGTTTGAAACCCCGGCCCTCTATCAGGCCAAAACCAATTCGTAAGGATATACATGAAGAACGCATTCACTTCGATCTTGCTTCTTAGCGTCGTTGGCCTCGCTGTATTACTGGCGGGTGCATTCTATTTCGGCGCTCCGCTTTTCGGATGGATTATCATGATAGCGATTTTCGCCGTGTTCATTGTGGAACAGGCCCTGGCACTCAAGAAACTTAGGCAGATGTCCGCCGAAAGCGAAATCATCGATGAGTGCGAACGCCGCCGCATCTATTCGGCGAGCGGTGACGGGGTTGTCGCTGCAAGAATCCGCCTGGCAGATCGTCTGTTGAACAAGGGCGTCCGCTTGGATTCTCCGGTGGCTTTCGAGGTGCTCTCGACGGGTTCGTCCATCTCCATTCCGCGCAGTGCGAGTGGCTCCGTGATTCTCCTTGGCCTTATGGGTACGTTCTTCGGTCTCATGTACTCGGTCGCAACCGCCGGTGGCGCCATTGACAATTCTACGACGCAGGCCACACTTGATACCATCCAGCTTTTGTTCCAGGGAATGAAGGGTATCTTCGGTACGAGCCTTTGCGGTTTGTTCGCTGCTTTGATTTTGAATGCGACTCGCAGTGTGCTGATTGCTAACCGTGAAGCCTTCATGAGCCGCCTCGATTCCATGACGCTCGATATGCAGGGCTCGGTGGCCGAAGCCGGTGAAGAAAACAAGAGCGAAATCGAACGCCTTTTCCAGGTGGTGACGAAAAACTTGAACGATGTCGTGAACTCCGTACAGGAAAGCCTTTCCGGTATTGTCAATAAGGTCGGGACGGATCTCGCTGCTGCGACACAGAGCATTTCAAGCAACATAAATACTTCGGTCGAGAAAATTTCTACAGACGTCGGCCAGTCCGTTGAAAAGCTTTCTTCCGACATGTCGAAGGCTGTGTCCGGGTTGAACTCCATGATGGACGGCTTGGGCAAGAACCTCGGCGATTCCGTGGCGTCCTCTTTTGCTCCGATGGAAAAGAGCGTGAAGTCGCTGGCCGAATCGGTCGATTCTATCCCGGGCAAGCTGGACGAAAAGCTCAGTGGACTCTCCGGCTCGCTGCAGACGGGCCTCGCCAGCATCGGCAACGAAGTCAAGGCCGGTCTTGAAAACGTCACGGCCGCGGCAAGCAAGAACATTGCCGAATCCGTCACCGAACAGGTCAAGCAGTCCGGCGAACAGTGGAAGTCCTTTATGGATGCGCTTTCTGCCAAGACCGACTCCAATACGGAATACCAGAAGGAAAGCCTCGAAACGCTCAAGAACGTCGCCCTGCAAGTTGCCGAGAAGGCGCAGGCCGGTTCTGCCGAACTCAGCCAGTCCGTTTCCGAAAAGATTTCCGCGCTCTCCACGGACATTTTGGGTGCATTCCAGAAACTCTCCGAAACCTCCGCCGTGCTGCTCGAGGCCCAGAAGGCCCTTACCGAAAGCATCGACAACCGTGTGGTCAAGGAGAAGGAAGCGACAGACGCTCTTGGCGGCAACATCGTCGAGACGGCGGAACTCATGCGAGTGAACCAGTCCGAACTGAGCGCAAATCTCGAGATGCTCCGCACGGGCCTCGAATCCATCATGGAGAAGCTGAACGGCGATACGGCCGAACGCGACGACGAGGACAACTTTGTCGAGCACCTTAACCAGACGCTGGAAGCCTTCCACGAGCGCGCAAGCGAAGTGCTTATGGAGAATGCCGTTAAGACGCAGGAAATCCTCCTCGAGGTCATGGAACAGATGCAGCGCTTCTCCGTATCTTCCGCTCCGTCGGTTGCCCAGCAGCCTAAGGCCGAGGAATAGCTATGCGGTTCAAGCAAGACGAAAACCGTAATCCGTGGATGGCCTATACGGACTTGGGCGTTGCCCTGGTTTCGTTGTTCATCCTTGCTTTCGTGGCGATGGCCACTCTCAAGGAGCAAAAAGCCGAAGACCTGACGCGTACTGAAGAAGAAGTGCTCAGCTGTCAGGAACAGATGCGCAAGATTGCTGCCGAACGCAATGCGCTCCTGTCCAAAAGTTTGCAGACTTCCATCGAGGCGGGCCTTATCGCCCTCGAAGATGGCAAAATCCAGATCCAGGCAAGTTTCCTTTTCCCGCTGAACGGGGCGAACCTCACGCCGGAAGGTGTTAGCGTGATTCAGGGAATCAGCAAGGGCTTGCTCGACGCGCTGGATTCCAGCGATGTCATCATGGTGAGCGGCTTCACGGACGACACTCCGGTGAAGTCTTCCACATACACCAACTGGCACCTTTCATCGGAGCGCGCGGTGAACGTGGTCAAGGCGCTTGTTGCGCAGGGATTCCCCCCAGACCGCCTCTTTGCGGCCGGGTTCGGTGAACACCAGCCCAAGTATCCCAACGACAGCGAAGAACACCGTCGTCTGAACCGCCGCGTGGAAATCGGCGTTACCCCGCTCACGAAGACCAGCTTCAAGGAATAGGCCATGGACGAAATTGTGGCAGGACTCAAGCAGCGCGTTGACGCTATCCGCAAGACAGGCAAGGTGCCTCATTGGCGGATGGTCTACGCCGAGTACCTGTTGAACCGTGCCCAGGAATACATCGCGGTCGACCGTGAACCCGAGGCAAGGCTTGTCGCGGCGAAGATTGACCGTTGGATTGCAACGCACACTCCGCAGGCGGAAGACCATAGCATGGCTCGTCTCCAGCCCATCGAATTCTGGGATAAGGGACTCCTGTCGGACATCTCGGCACAAATCAAGAAGACGCTTGCGGCTAAGCGCCTGCTTGTTCCCTCGACAGAACGCGATTCCATTTTGCGCCGCCTCGACGTGGTGGAGGGCTGGATTGGTGAAGGCAAGTTCCTGAAGGCGCATGACGAACTTCTCTCGTTACGTTCTGCGCTGATTGCTCGCTTGCGCCGCAGCTATCGTGCGCGACTTGCCGCAGCATCTGTCTACCAGGGAGGTTCCTTGCCTCCGGGAACGCAGATTGGCCCCTACAACGCACGCCATACACTTGAAGAAACGTTCCACATCGTCGGCGAACGCGACCCGATTTGGGTCGAGGATTTCCTGGAAATCTACAACGAACTGTTCAAAATTGTGGAACGCCTGGTCCCGCAAGAAAAAAAGTAAAATTTTTAGTTATAACTTCGTTTTTATGTTATATTAGCAAAAGAGCAATATAACGTGTTTTCTTTTAAGGAGAAACTATGAACAAGTCTTGGTTTGGTCTCTTGGCTTTGAGTTTTGTCGTTTCCGGTTGTATTGGAGATGGCGATGATGACAAATCTATTGATTTAAGCGACAGTGGCGACAAGAATTTATATGAAAAAGTCGTGATCAAGAATGGCTATTTTACCGATTCCCGCGACAAGAACAAGTACAAGGTTGTGAAAATTGGTTCCGATTACTGGTTTGCCGAGAATCTGCGTTATGCGGACAGTTCCAAGACCAAGAATCTGAAAGGGAACATGCGCTGCCTGGATGACAAATCCAGTAATTGCGAAAAGTACGGCCCTCTATACACATGGACTGCGGCCATGGACCTGGACGATTCTTTGCTTTCAAAGAAAACGGGTTCATTGCGGGTTTGGCAATTCCAGGGCGTCTGTCCTAACGGCTGGACAATTCCATCCAATAAGCAGTGGAATGATCTCCTGGATGAGGTCGGAAGCCTAAATGGTGATGAAGGAAAAGGAACGAGTCTTAAGTCGATTTCTACATGGGACAAAAATGACTCCGTCCCGGGAGGCATGAACCGTTTCGGTTTCAACATGCTGGCTGGAGGCCGTCTCAACAACGATGGCGGATTCCTCTCGGGCGGCAAGTACGCTTACGTCTGGACCTCGGAAGAGGTTGATGCCGGCACTGCCAGGGGATTCTCCTTCCACCACAATAAGGAAGGCGTGGATAACGGCGATTATTACAAGGATCATGGCATGTCTGTACGCTGCATCCTTGCGGCTGAGGCGTCTTTGACCGTAGAAGGCGACCTTGACTCTTCTTATATCGCCGAAATTCCGTTTGATTATGGCACTATGAAAGTGGGTGGCGAGAGCTACAAGACCATCAAGATTGGTCAGACGACCTGGATGGCCGAAAACGTGAACTACAAGACCGAAAACAGCTGGTGCTACAATAACGACGACTCGTCTTGCAAGAAGTTCGGGCGCCTTTACAATTGGGAAGCGGCTCTGACGATTTGCCCCGAAGGTTGGAAACTCCCGGGAAGGGCTGATTTCAATGCTTTGATTGAATACCACCAGGACATGCGTTTCATTCGTTCTAAGGATGAATGGAAAAATGATGATGGCCTCAATTTCTGGGGCTTCAATCTGCTGCCGGGCGGCGGCTTCAAGGCAGGGGACTTCTTTGATGCAAAGGTTAGCGCATACCTCTGGTCCAGCGAAGCGAACGCCGATTCTGAATCGTTTGCCTTGTTTGTCAATTACTACGGCGATGCGTCCGTCAAGTCGTACAGCAGAGGCGCGGGCTATTCTGTCCGCTGCATCAAGGAATAAATCCGTTAAGGTTTACCTTAACGGGTATTCCTTATATTCCTGAACGCCGAACTCCTGCTTGAGGTAATCCCAGCGGACGAGGCGGTTCTTCCAGAAGTATTTCCTGTAAAGACGTCGTGCAACGCGGCTAGTGAGTTCGTAAGGAATAGTGTGGTGGTCGTCCGCCACACTTTCCATTGATATACGGAAGTCCAGTTCGCCGTTTACGACATCGACTGTCTCTCCGACTTGCACGTCGGGGATGTGGCTCACGTCGACCATTGTCGCGTCCATGCACACGCGGCCGAGAATCGGGCAGATTTGCCCGCGGATCATCACAAAACCCTTGTTGTATTCACCACGCAGGTAGCCGTCGCCGTAGCCGATGGCGATGGTCGCGATCCTTGTCGGCTGCTGGGCCATCCAGTAGCCGCCGTAGCTCACGGTTTCACCCGGCTTCACGACGTGGATGTGCCGGATGGTGCTCTTGATCTTCATGACGGGGTGGATGGGAATTTGCGATGGGGTCGGACCCATGCAGTTGTAGCCGTAGAGCGTGAGGCCAGGACGCACCATGTCGAAATGGCTTTCGGGGTGCGTGAGCGTGCCTGCCGAACTGCTGCAGTGGCAAATCTGCGGACGGATGCCCTCGGCTTCCAGCACGTCGACCAGACGGCTGAAACGCTGAATCTGCACGTCCGTCTTCGGGTTGCCCGGCATGTCGGCTGTCGCGAGGTGCGTGAACATGCCCTCGAAGGTGATGTGCTTGAGATGCAGGGCGGTCCTGATGCTGTCGAAGTCCTCGGCGTCGAAGCCATAGCGGTTCATGCCGGTGTCAATTGCGAGGTGGGCGAGGCATGTCGTCCCCGTCTCGGCGAGGAACTGGTCAAAAAGTTGCGCTGTCCGCAGGTCCGTGATGGCTGCGGTCAGCTGGAATTCCACGAAATAGGCGAAGTCGGCGGGGGTGCAGGGCCCGAGCACCAGGATGGGGAGGTCCATGCCGTACTGGCGCAGGAGCATGCCCTCGTTGATGTGGGCTACGCCGAGGTAGTCCGCACCGCCGAACTTGGCGGCAAACGAGCAGGCGAGGCTCCCGTGGCCGTAGGCGTCGGCCTTCACGGGAATCAGGATCTTCGTGTTGGCGGGAATCTGGCTCCGGATGAATTTGATATTGTTGCACAGGGCGTCAAGATTGATTTCAATCCAGTTCGGGCGCGCGATACGGTTCAGGTCGGGTGGGGTAGATAAAAGTTTCATGGTAAGAATAATATAGGAAACTCTTCACAAACCGGCCACAAGGCCATGTAAAAAAAGAATGCGTTTAACTTGGAGATGTCTAGATTGGAATAGAACCGGTTGAGATATTTTTTTGTAAAAACCGGAAAGTTGCGCTTGCAGTGAAATCGCTCCCGAGCCCAGTATCTAAGCGCATCTCGCTAATTTGTTCAAGTTTACAATTGCATCGATGAATTTTTGTTTACGCTTTGGCGCGCAACGAAAAATTTTTTTCGGTGTACTTTAAGATTAAAGAGAGTAACAAATCGTTCTTTGTTCGAACAAAGGAACGAATATTGAACGGAAGTACAAATAACATAATTCCTTTGGCTTAGCCGTTTTTGTCCCCTCGACATTGCGTTCCCGAAGTATGCCCCGCCAACGGGGTAGTAAGTTCCCTTATTTTCAAAAACTTCAAATCCAATAAAACGGAGGATAAAATCATGAAACCGCAAACCAAAAAACAAACAACAGAAAAGTTCATCGAGTCCCTGCTGCCGGATTCCGACAAGAGGATGTGGCGTATCGCCGGTACGTCCGTCATTGCCGCGCTTTCGGTCGGTTTCTGGGCGACTACGTATGAACGCGTAATCGACGAGGTTGTCTTCGAAAAGACGGCGGCCGTGGAGATTGCGACAACCATGAACATCATCGAAAGAAAGGAGGAAAAGAAGCAGGAAAAGCAAGAAAAGAAAGTCGTAAAAGAAGAAATCAAACGCAAGAGGCAAGGCGGCGGTGGTAAGCGTGCTGGTAGTGGGAAACCTCGCTCTCCCGAGCAGCGGGGGATTCTCAAGATCATCGCCGCGCGGACGCAGAACGCGAATGCCGAAGTCTACAACTTGACGAACCAGAAGTTTGCGAAGGATATCGATAAGATCCTCAAGAACGTGAACGGTTTGCAGGTGACCGGGAAGACGCAAATTGCGGCGACCCGTCATGGTAAGCTGGACGCCGGGTTCAACGAGGGCGTCGCCTCGGGCGGAAGCGGAGGAATCGGAGATGCGCTGGATGGCCTGATCAGCGGTTCTGCCGGGGCCATTTCCACCAAGACCATCGGGAAACTGAAGGCTCCTTCTGAGCGGGATATCGACGTGGGTCAGGGCAATTCCTCGCGTTCTGCTTCTGATATCATGAAGGTGGTCCGCCAGCGTACTCCGGGACTGCGTCATATCTACAACAAGTTCCTCAAGAAAAAGCCCGGCTTCCAGGGCAAGGTCACGCTGAAGTTCACGATTGCCCCGGGCGGGGAAATCGTCAGCATCGCGGTGGCCTCCTCTACGACGGGCTACGCCGAATTCGACGCCGACATCAAGAGCGCTGTCGGTCGGTGGACATTCAGCAAGGTGAAGTCGGGAAACACCACGGTGACCATTCCCTTCACGTTCACTGAATAGGACTCTGAAATCCTGTAAATGATACCATTCCGGTGGCCACACGGCTGCCGGAATTCCTTATTTGTCTTGTGGAATAGGCCTCCGCATTTGTAGATGTTGAAAAATTATATAGATTATCTGAAACAAAACTATCTGGTAGAGGTTAGGTTATGCTAAAGGCGAAACATGGGTTTTCTTTTGTTGTTGCTGCAATTTCCGTTTTGCTGCTTGTCGCTTGCGGCGATGAGGTCACTGAAATCACCGAGGTGAACGAAACGGGCATGAAAGTTATCGAAAAGGGCAAGGAAATGCCCAAGTGTACCTCGGAAAACGAGGGCGCACTTGTGTATTCGCTGGATTCTGCCACGGCGTATGCCTGCGTCAACAGGGAATGGACCTCGCTTAACGGTAAGGACGGCCAAGACGGCAAGGATGGCATTGACGGAAAGGACGGCCAAGACGGCAAGGATGGCGCCGATGGGAAGGACGGTGCGAAAGGTGAAAAGGGCGACCAAGGTGAACAAGGTAAGCAAGGGGAGAAAGGGGACCAAGGAAAACAGGGTGAACAGGGCCCGAAAGGGGACGATGGTAAGGATGGCGAAGATGGAACAGACTGTAGCCTGGCAGACAACGGGGACGGAACTGTGTCCGTTACTTGCGGGGATTCTACGATCATGGTAAACAAGGCCATGTGCGGCATGGAACCGTATGATCCAGCAAAACAGTTTTGCGATGTACGCGACAATAAGGTCTATAAATACGTAAAAATAGGCACGCAGACCTGGATGGCCCAGAACCTCAACTACGCCTATACTGATGTTCCTTATAAACAAGGAAACTATACCTCTGATTCCACCAGTTGGTGCTACAATAACGACGCAAACAACTGCTCCAAGTACGGTCGCCTTTACACATGGGCGGCGGCTATGGACAGCGTGGGTACATGGAGTGCAAATAGTAAGGGCTGTGGTTATGACACAACCTGTTCTCCGACTTATCCTGTTCGCGGTGTTTGCCCAGAGGGCTGGCACTTGCCAACAGAAGAGGAATTCGAAACTTTGTTCACGGCAGTCGGCGGTCAATCAACCGCTGGCAAAATGCTCAAGTCCGCGACTGGCTGGACGGCGTATAGCGGCATCACCAACGAGGATGCCTTCGTCTTCTCCGCTCTCCCTGCCGGCTACAGGAACGGCAACGGGGATTACAGCGACGAGGGCAACTTCGCGTACTTCTGGAGTACAGAGAACAGTAGCAACTACGCGTACTACATGGACTTGAACTACAGCTACGACGTTGCGTGCCTGAGCAGCGACAACAAGTTCGACGGTTTTTCTGTTCGTTGCCTCAAGGACTGACAAGCCGAGTGAAGCGGTCGCCAAGTTTACTTGAGCGACCATTTCCGAGGCGCAGTAATCTGCGCTACGTAGTAGCGCCAGGACTGACAAGCCGAGTGAAGCGGTCCCTCTTCGATTTTTTTGAGCGGGTTCCAGTTCTTGCGCTTGTTTTTCATTTTTGCTATATTCTCACGCGGAACAAAATGGAGACTTTGAAATGACCGATCCGCGCATTACGAAACTTGCCGAAAACCTGATTAATAACGCGCTTGCCCTCAAGGCGGGCGAGAATATCCTCATCGAGACAACCGACACTCCGGACGAACTGTCCACGGAACTGGTCAAGGCTGTCGAAAAAGCGGGAGGCAACGCCTTTGTCCATAACTACAACAGCCGTGTCCGTCGTCAAGTTCTCCTTTCTGCAAGCGAAGCCCAGATGAAACTTTCGGCAGATTTAGCCCTTGCCGAGATGAAGCGCATGCAGGCCTATATCGCTATCCGTGGCGCGGACAATGCCATGGAAAACTGCGACGTGAGCGACGAGAAAATGCTCATGTACCGCAAGATTACCAAGGAAACGCTCGATTACCGCGTGAACAAGACGAAATGGTGCGTACTTCGCTGGCCCAATCCCTCCATGGCCCAGGGCGCCAAGATGAGCACCGAAGCCTTCGAGGACTTCTATTTCAAAGCGTGCCTGGCCGATTACCCGAAGATGGGCCGTGCCGCCCAGAACCTGATTGACTTGATGAACAAGACCGACAAGGTGCGCCTTGTGGCAAACGACACCGACATCACGTTCAGCATCAAGGGAATCCCTGCCGTGCCCTGCTGCGGCAACATGAACATCCCCGACGGCGAAGTCTATACGGCCCCGGTGAACGGGAGCATCAATGGCGTAATCCACTACAATACGCCGACGCTCTACGAAGGCAAGCATTTCAGCGGAGTCCGTCTCATGTTCAAGGAAGGCAAGATTGTGGAAGCCACCTGTGACTCGGGCGATAACGCCCAGCTCAACGCCATATTCGATACCGACGAGGGCGCCCGGCGCGTGGGTGAGTTTGCCATCGGTTTCAACCCCTTCGTGAATGCGCCGATGTGCGACATCCTCTTCGACGAAAAGATCGCCGGCAGCATCCACTTTACGCCGGGAATGTGCTACGAGGACGCCTACAACGGTAACCAGAGTGCTATCCACTGGGATCTCGTGCTCATCATGCGTCCGGAATACGGCGGTGGCGAAATCTGGTTCGACGACAAGCTTATCCGCAAGGACGGCCTGTTCGTGGTCGATGAACTCAAGTGCCTGAATCCCGACCAGCTCGGGGAATAAAAAGCCGTTACAGGTCTTGACCTCTATATGACGGGGCTCACAAAATTGGGGGCCCTGATAAAATTTTTTTTCTTGCCGACTCCTTTTTGATGGAAAACGTTATATTTTATTTACAAACCTAACGTCAAAGAGAGGGGCATATGAAAACAAGAAAATCGTTATTGGCAATAGCGGCCGTGTCTGCTGTCTGTTTAGCATTTTGCGGCTGCGATGGCAGCGCCCCTTCTGGGGCTGACGGGACAGAATCCGCATTCGGCGGTTCCAGTTCAAGCGCCGGTATAGGAAACGGCTCTGGTAAAATTTCCAGCTCGGGAAAAACTTCCAATTCTGGATCTAAATCCGGAAGCGTCGTTTCGTGCTATGTGGAATTGCCCGGTGGGGACGGGTCTGCGTCCTGTTCCGAGGTCCCGACATCCTATAAGACAATTAACTTGTTCAAGGAAACCTGTCAAGCGCAAAACGTAGAGGGCTTCGCTAAGGCCACCGTCGGCACGGGATGTCCTTCCGGAGGGAAAAAGTGCGACCAGGGCGGCGGCATCGTTGCCTACTACTATGGGCCGGCCGCCGAAGTCAATTCTTGCCTGGATGAATACGACGATGACGATTATGGCTACGGCGATGACGGAGGCTCTTCTTCTTATGATGGCGGTACCTACTATGATGGAGACTATACCGTCCCTGATGACTATTACGGAAGTTCGACTATACAGAGCGGTAGCGATGCGACAATCTCGGGGAGCGTCTATTCATGCGAGGCAACGTCTTCCGGCCATTCCTATTGTGGCGAAATAAGCCAATCCTCGAGTGGCGTGAACGATTTCATGATAGGCTGTAACGAAGAGGGCGGCACTCTGGGAACGGGTTGTCCCACTTCTTCAAAGAAATGCTTGTTCGATGAGTTGCTGCTATACTTCTACGATTCTGTAGATAAGGCGAAGAGTTGCGAACAACTCTATGAAGAAGAGTGGTAGCTGCTAGATTTCGTTTTTTCCGACCCCCTCCCGGGGGTCTTTTTTGTATATGAAACGATGTGTATCATTTAGACTAAAAATACGTTTTAACTTTTGTTAAAAATGCTGTTTTCTGATAAAAAATTAAACTTTTGTATTATTTACTATTGACAATCCGATTTTTTGTGGGTATATTCTTTGGTATGAAACCGATTATCGAATATCAAGATTACCGCGCCTTCATGAGCGACTTCTACGAAGAGCGCAAGCGGACTTCCGCTTTCTCGTGGCGGGAGTTTGCGAAGATTGCCGGATTCACCTCGCCTTCGTACCTGAAGCTCGTGTGCGAAGGCAAGAGCAGTCTGAGCAAGGTGACCATGGGGCGCGTGGCCAAGGCCATGGGGCTTACCGGCTACGAGGTGACCTATTTCGAGACCATGGTGAAGTTCGGCAACGCCAAGAAGGACTCGATCAAGATGGAGTTCCTCCAGGAAATGCAGGCCATGGCGCGTGACCACAAGGTGCGCATCATCGACAAGGATGCTTTCGAATACTATTCTACTTGGAAAAATCAAGCGATCCGCGAACTCGCCCCGATGATGCCCGGCGCCATGCCCGGTGAAATTGCCGATGTCTGCTGTCAGGATGTTTCGGCGTTGGAGGTCCGCAAGTCGCTCCAGTTCCTGGAACGGGCAGGATTCCTCCGCCAGACGCAACCGAACACCTACGAGCAGACGGAAAAGGATGTTGCGGGTTCCAAGGAAGGGCTCCCGATTGCCATTCGCGCGATGCACCGGGAGATGGGGAGGCTCGCCATCGACTCCCTAGACCAGTTTACTGCCGATGAGCGCAACGTCACCGGCCTTACGATAGGCGTAAACCGCGAATGCTACGAACGGGTTGTGCAGGAACTGACTGCCTGTCGCAAGAGGATTATTGCGATTTGTTCGGAATATTCGGAACTTTCGCAGGTTTACAGGTTGAATTTACAATTGTTCCCCCTTAGTAGGGATGTTAAGGGAAAAGAGGAGGCATAATATGAAAAAGTTTATGTATATGGCTTTGAGCGCTTTTGCTCTGTTGGCCTGTTCGGAAGATTCGCCGAATGTCGGCGGCACGTCCGAAGACCCGAACACATTGGCTCTGAATTCATCGAGTTCATCGGTGCCCAGTTCCTATAGTCCGCACTATGTCCTGTGCAGAATGTCTGCGGATGATAATTTCACAAAGCCGAACGAATCGGATGCATGCGACTGGTATGCGGAAATGTGGAACCCTGAATTGGGATACCGTGTACGAACGGGATTTGACAACGGCTCAAATACATCCGGGATATGGTACTGGACGTTTGATTCCACGGAGCTTCTCATTCCAAGTATTAGGTGGCCTGCAGAAGCGAGCGGAGAGTACGATTCGCTTGCCTTGAGTGGAGTCATTGACGCCTGCCATGGAGAATTGTGCGGTAAAACCATTATTAGTCCAATTGACGATGGAGAACACCATGATGTTTCTGATTACGAAGTTTTCGGGAAAGCTTTGGTCAGTATTGGATTTAGTGTAGCCGGTAAAAATGCATCGGGTAAATTTGATGAAGCCGATGTAAGCGATTTGAACGGATTATGTATAGGTTACTCTACGCATAGCTTCTTCCATTTGGTTCTTGACTTCAGTGATTCGGTAAATGCATTGATGGGGCAGACTTCATATGAGGCGTATCTGGTAAGGTCCACTCAAGATGAACGTGCCGTCGATACAAGCTATAGGGAAGAATGCTTTGCATGGAGTGATTTTAGGGTGTTCAATCTGTCTGAGCCGCTTGGTAGTTTCAATCAACCTACCCCTCGCATCTCCGTGCAAGAAGCTGTAAAGCATTTAGTGGGTATTCGCATTGTTTTTGACTCTTACTATCCTGCATATGCAATTTTTAGAATTGTTCGGATGGGATGGTATTCCGAAGTCGACAATATAAACCGGTCTGTAGAATACAGCCTTCCTGTGGTTGATGAAGATTGTGAATCTCCGACAGTTGCAGAACATTTTTGCCCGTGTAATTATGCGGATTCTATTGCCATTCGTGAAGGCGTGAAATTGGGATACCGTAAAGCATTGGAAGAAGTTCGAACAAAATATGGTGATTCGCCAAGGTTTGATCACTGCATGGCCGAATTTGGATTTGGGTATTTGGGTGAAATTATAAGTGATTTATCTTCAGAAAATAAACCCTGTGATAATCCGGAAAATAAAATCGTTCGCTGCCAAGATGGGTCTTACCGTTTTACTGAGGAATTTTCAAGTATAAAATCCGGATTTGACAGTGTTCTTGATTATGCGACGATGGCAAAAAAACTTAAGTATATGCACGATGTGGACAGCTGCGTGAATCCCGAATTATACCCTGTTCAAGAGATTTCTTCTTCGTCTTATGTGCCCTACGATGAAGCGTATGACATGGTTCGCGATTATGGGGAATTGTGGAATTTCTATAGAAACGAAAATGTCCAAACAAGTCTTTATGCCGATTCGACATGGCCGGAAAACGTTGATAACGGAGGAGCCTGGTTCTATGAAACGGATTCCGCGAAAGGGGGACACTCGACTGCCGTGTGGTGCCTAGATAGCGACTATCCTGGGTGGAGCATCGAGGCTATGCGGACTTTTGGTGGTGAATTGCATTATTATATCGAATATGACGAGAATCAAAGAAATCCCAAGCCATATGGTGATATCGGATTCTATGTGGCGGGTTTTGACTCCAACGGCAATGCTCTACCGGCAGATATTTCCAATTGGAACGGGATTTGTCTGGCCTACAATTTCGCTGACGAATCGGCAAGATTGAATCTGATAATTGATTTGGGTGACTCTGTAAATCGGGATCTGGGCTATGATTTGCCGTCCGTGAAATTGCCTGTAACGAACAACTATCAGACAGCATGTTTTAATTGGAGTGATTTTAAACAGGATGGCCGGGGTAAAGATGTAGAAGGGTATAAATACAGCATAACGGGTGAAGAAGCCGCTCGAAAGGCTGTGAAGATTTATTTCCGCATACAGTCAATATATGATGATCATGAGACTTTGGCGGATATCCTGGATGATCCTCCGCCTCCGGAAGAGACATTTGAGTATACGTATACTCTGTATTTTGGAATTACAGGTTTAAGCGCAAACCGCAATTAAATTTTTTAAGCTACTATCTCAGGTGATCATGAATAAAAAAAGAACATAAAAAAAAGCCTCTTTCGAGGCTTTTTTTTTATGTCTAGTCCATCATCAGTTCTTCGTATGTGATTTTTCCATCGCGATAGTCCTTGCATTTGCCGACCATCTCTTTATAGACTAAAGTGCGAGATTCGTCCGTCACATTCTTTTTGACCAATTTTTCCACCTGAACCATGCGGCTTCCTTCGCATCTTTCTACGGACTCGACGACATCCCCATAAAGTTCCTTGTCAAAAGTGTCCTCGTCATCTTCTTCGTCTTCTGTGTTCATATAAGCCTTGCAAGTGCCCTCTGTACCCCAGTCCATTTCCATGGTGCTGTTCGTAATCATCGAGTCCCCTTCGAAGGTCACGTCGCCCTTCATGAGGAATTCAGTTCCTGCAAAGGTTCCGGTCATTTTTATCTTCCAGAAGTTGTCCGTCAGTTCGCCTTCGCAAACAACATCTGCATCGTTCTTGGACATATCCAAGTTCGACAGGAAATTAAGCATCGCCAGCACATCTTCCTTGGTCATACCCGATTCTGCGAGAATTTCGTCCAACTCCTCGGGAAGTATTGCCTCAATCACTTTGTCAAAGCCCGAAGTCGGGACCCACTCTTCATAGATGCAAGTCCATTGCACGTTCTGGCCCAGGTAGACGGCCGACTGAACGTCGCCATTTTGGCATTCTCCGTCGTTTAAAATATCCGAAAATTTTTTCCCAGTGTCATCCTCATCTCCCATCTTCGTTTCAAAAGCCCTGAGAAGATTATACTGTTCCTGTGTCATTCCGATTCCTTCGAGATTGATGTTGGAACCGTTGCTTGTTTTAGCCGTTTCTTCGTTATCCTTAGTGTCTGTGGAGGTTTTGCCCTTATCGACAGAGCTTTCGCTTGAGGTGGAATCCTTTTTTACTTCGGTTGTTTGCTGGTCCTGTCCCGGATTGGAATTTTCGGATACGGGCTCGTTCGCATCCGATGACGTCGAACTGCTGTCGCAGGCTGTTAAGGCGAAAGATGCTGCAAATGCGATTGCGAGAAGTTTAAGTTTCATAAGAAATCCCCTATAAGTTATGTTTTCTGAATATACCTTTATTTGCGCTGGCGCGCAAGCACCAGAGGCTAGGGGAAATCAGAAATAATGGGCAAAAACGTGTAATTGATAGGGGCTAATGCTGCTGCGGGGCTGCGAGTTCGACGGCCAGGTCCTTGAAACAGTTCGAATCCAGTGTTGTCTTTGTTCTGTATTCTTTGAAATCGAAAACCTTGGTTGACGATGTGTCTTTCTGGAACTTGCTATAGGCGTCCTTGCAGTCTTGTTCGTAATAGGGGAAAAGCGTCCTGGTTTCGGCTGAGCAAGTGACATTGCCGGCCGAGAACTCGAATTTGAAAATCGCTCCTTCCGGGGGCAACACTTTCATGTAGGATCCGTCGCCCCGCAATACCGTGTTGCAATCGATGCGTTTGTCTTCGGGCTTTATCGTCATGTTGAGTTCGTCGATCAGACATTCGTTCTTGTAGTAGACAAGGTATTGCATCGTTCCGTTTTTTTCAAATATTACTCCTATGTTTTTCTCGGGCTCTGTCGAGCGGAACAATCCTATCGGGAAAGAATCGCCTTCGTAGGCAAAACGGACAACTCCGTCCGAAAAGACGATCCTAAGGGAATCTGTCGATTTGTTCAGCGAAGCCGGGGATTGATATTGTTGCCCGTTCCTTGACCAGACCAGCTTGCCGTTTTCTTCTTCGCACTGGCCCTGTGTCTGAAGCAGATGTGTGTCGGTAAATTCGTAGGCCATGATGTCTGTAACGATGAACCGGTCCTCGTCGATTTCAGAAGACGAGGTCGCTGAAGAACCTGTGCAAGCGACAAGTGTGAGGGATAATAGCGACAGAAAAGACCAAACTTTTTTCATCAAGAACATCTCCGTTTGGCCCGCAATTTAGCTTTTTTTTGAAAAAAATCAAGAAATCCAAAAGAAACTTATAGGGAAGTTCAGAAAAAAACTTCATAAACAAAAGGGGTTCCCATAAACGTCTCGTTTAACATTTTGTAATATACAAAATGTTAAATGAACGCTCGAGAACCATATTGCTTGTTTTTAAAATTAATCTCTTTGGCGCTCAACATTCTAAGGCTTAATTGTTATCGGTGTTCCGTCCTTGACGGCGGCGTAGATTTCTTCGATTTCGTCGTTGGTGACTGCGATGCAGCCGGCGGTCCAGTCTTTCCACTTGTGCCAAAATTTAAAGAGAAATGCGGGAACCTTGTTCGGATAGCCGTGGATCATGATGTCGCCGCCGGGCTCGTAGTTGCTAACTTTTGCGGCCTCGATTTGCTCCGCATTCGGGTACGAAATTCGGAGCGATAAATGAAACTTGCTTTTGGGGTTGTGAAGCACGATGGTGTAGGTGCCTTCGGGTGTCTTGTTGTCGCCGGACTTGACCTTCGCTCCCACAGGATTCTTGCCAAGCGAAATCCTGTACGTCTTGACGACGTTCTCGCCGTTGCGCAAGTGCATTTGGCGTTTCGCCTTTTCTACGAGAATGTTGTCGATGGGTGAGGGGAGCATGGGTTGAAATGTAGTTTTTTTAGAATAAATCGCAAAAACTCAAGGCCGAGATGGTGTAGTTGACGAAATAGGCTGTTGTTTTAGCTTTTTGCTTGATTTTTATGTGAAAAAGAGGGCTATTAGGCTTTAACTTGCTGTTTCTACCTAGGATGGGTTTGCACTTCAAATTTGAATAATGTATATTATAAGGGAGGTTTATATGGAAGATTTAGTTCTGACAATACCGACCCAGGATTTGGGCATTATGGAAACGCTAGCGAATCGCATGGGATGGACTGTGCGGTCTAAACGTAGCATTGTCCAGAAATTCATTGATTCGTGCCCCAAGACTCCGATGATGACCGACGAAGAAATCGCAGCCGAAGTCAACGCGGTCCGTTACGGGAAATGAAAGTCCTTTTCGACACAAACCTGTGGATATCCTTTATGATAGGCAAGCGTCTGGCCACGCTTGCTGATGTTTTATGCCGTAACGATGTTCATGTGTATATGAGCGAGCAGTTGTTGGAAGAAATTCAGACCGTCATCGCTCGACCGAAATTCGATGCCATCATTTCTGCGGAATCTCGGCAAGCATTCCAAGACATGGTCGATAATGTTTGCTATTGGACTCCGATTACCATCCAGGCAAAATCGCCCATCAGGGATATTAAGGATATCTTCATTCTTTCTATGGCGGAAAGTGTCCCTGTAGATTGCATCGTGAGCGGTGACAAGGATTTAACAGAGTTGAAAAGTCATGCAGGAATTCCAATTCTTCAGTATTCGGAATTTCTGAATAAAATTGATAACTGAATTGTAAATTGGCTTACTTTTCGAAGCAGTTTTGAAATGCGATGACGCCGTGATTGAACTCGCCGCAAAGCTCAAGGCCGAGATGGTGTAGGGTGGGGTTGCGTGCTAAAGTTCATTGCTCGTAAAGAGTGGCTATAAGACCTACTTTTGAATATTCCTTTAGTTATGCGGGCTCGCAAGCAGCTTTTATGTTGTCACGAACTTAATCAGTTCTGTATAATCCCCGGAATCGGCGGCATGAAGCGCGTCAATATACTTCTTCCGTAAATCCGTAATGTCGTTCAAGCTGGCATCACCCCAGTAGAGCCGCGGCTCGCCAAGTTGCTGCATAAGCAGGTCTGCCATCAGTCGCGATATTCTACCATTGCCGTTAGGGAACGGGTGGATTAAAACAAGCCTGTGGTGAAGCCGGACGGCTATTTCCAAGTTGGGGAATGTATAGTTCTCCATCCAGAATTTCACATCATCGAACAACGTCTTCAATTTGACGGGAATTTGGTATGGCGCGACCCCAATGTTTCTTTCCGTCGTTCGGTATTCACCGGCCCATTTCCACACTTGACC
>Ga0129306_1000603_pt1 | contig 53984 bp, 63 predicted proteins | sample P827metagenome_FD_94438 | JGI IMG/M metagenome (GOLD analysis project Ga0129306, IMG submission 94438) | Capybara group fecal microbial communities from Wisconsin, USA - P827 metagenome | ecosystem: Host-associated > Mammals > Digestive system > Large intestine > Fecal | place: USA: Wisconsin... | reverse complement strand
TTCCACGTAAAAACCTGGGATACCATACTCCGGAACAGATGTTTGAATCTGAACTGGACATGATATATAAAAGGACATCTTAATTTTTTTGAACTATTTCAACTTGTTATTGCAATTACTAGACATTTTTTGGCCGAGATATTATATTAATATCAGCTTGTAAAAAGCTGATAAACTCTCTCCGATGTCCAGCTTGCTGGACGGCAAGGCTTCCTTTAAGTGTTACTTCGAGGAAGCCTTGTTTTTTTCATTCTGGCATGGTGAATTTCCTTCTGCTTGTACAAATCGTTGTCAGCTGCCTTCAGCAGAGTCGGCAAATTCGTATTTTCCTTGTTGAATTCTGCAGCCCCAAGACTGATTGAAAGCTCAAAAGGAAAGTTGTTTTCTGCCGTAGCCTTTTTATTCAAATCGTCAATCTTTTTCCGGATTTTTTCCATTACCATTAATTCCATGCCGGAAGCAACAATTGCAAATTCGTCCCCGGAAAGCCGGCCTACAATGTCCATCTTTCTGAAAGTCTGCCTGATAATGTTTGCTTCTGTCTTGATTGCCTTGTCTCCGTATTCATGCCCGAAATTGTCGTTTATGTACTTAAGCCCGTCCAAATCAGCAAAAATTACGCATCCTTCTGACTCGACGTCCGCAGAAAAATGAATCAGTCTCTGACCGTATTCCATAAAACCACGCCGATTTAGAATCTTTGTCAGTTCATCGGTCTTTGAGTATTCGTCAAGTTCTTTTGCCTTTTGTGATAGTTTTTTGTTTTCGATTTCAAGCTGTTCTTTCTGAAGAATTGTGTTTGTGTATCCAAAAACCTGAACCGCCACGCTGGAAATAATCCTCATGATAAGATTGTTCAGAGTAAAATCCGTAAGGTTAGTGCTGCAGACAATGTAACCGTAAAGAGTTCCCTTCAAGAACATGGGCTGGAACAAAAATCTTCCCGGTTCGTTTTCCGTGAATTCCCTGGAAAAAAGGTCGTTGCGGATGTCAAAATAGTCGCTTTCACCGTAGTATTTGGTAACGTCCTTTTCCGTGTCTATGTGAAGAAGCGGCCGGGCTTCGTGGGGAATCTTTATTTCATCTTCCCTGGCGAATGTTGCCTTGTCCCTTAAGGCGTAAATCGTAATTGAAGTAAGACCTGAAACGCTTACGGCCATCTTAAAGGAATCGATGAATTTTTCTACTGTAGAAGTGCCCTGTAAAAGGTCAAAAAGGCTTCTCAGCCTGTTAAAATCTCTGTATTTGTCGATGATTCCGTTGAAAACCGAGCGTTTTTTGTTGTCGTTGTAATCTTCGCAGCCACAGGAACGCCGGTAAATTACCTTCATGGGCATGGTAAATCCATGTTCCCTGCAATCTGAATCTTCATTAAGAAGATTCATGCCGAATTCTGCAACCTTTCTGCCCAGTTCCTCGATATTCTGGTCTATTGTTGCCAGTGTTGGATCGCTCAAAATTGAGTGAATTGTATTGTCCAGTCCAAAAACCTTCATTTCCTGAGGAACGTTTACTCCAATCTCTGCAAAATAATCCAGTACGGCCATGCCCATCTGATCGTTGGCACTGATTATTGCTTCAAATGGAATTTCTTCCTTTGTCTTGTAATGGTCGTAAAGATTTTGTTTTACGTTTCTGCTTGTGTAATCTCCGTCAAATACCCATTCTTCATGGAATTCCAGACCGTTTTTTTGAAGGCCTTTTTTAAATGCCTCGTAACGACCCTGGGCTTCCTTGGTTTTTTGAAGGTTTGCGGAATAAAAGGCGATTTTTGTGCAGCCCTGTTTGTTTTTCAGAAAATTTATGATTTCATTGTAAGGTTCGTCGCAGCTTGTTATCGCGTAGTAAGTTTTGCCCGGAAGCAGGTCGAAGCCGATTGAGATGAATTTTTTTACGAAAAGCGGACTCATGACTTCGCGGATTTTTTCTTCAGCCATGTATACGCTGTATGAATTGGAAACGACTATCACTTCATCGATGGATTTTGACTTGAAGTACTCGAAACTTGCCCAGTGCATGTAGTCGTAGACTCCGCCGTGATAATGAGGATGTGAAGTCTGGGCAAAATAGACTCTTACATCCTTGCAGTTCTCAAAATATTTGTGAATTCCGTTTATGACAAGGTCTGAATATTCAACCGAAAAGCTATGAACAAATACCGCGATATTTTTCATGGCATATATTATAAATCGGAATTCGGCCATTTTCCATAAAAAACGACCGAATAAAAAGATGATTTATTGTTGGGTGCGAGCGTTTGAGACAGACTCGGTAATCCATGAGTTTCCCCCAATTACCGAACCCTTGCCTATCACGGTTTCCCCGCCAAGAATTGTAGCGTTTGCATAAATCGTAACGTCATCTTCGATTGTCGGGTGGCGCTTTTTGTTCTGGAAGGATTTTTTTACGCTCAGCGCTCCCAGAGTTACTCCCTGATAAATCTTTACGTTGTCGCCGATTTCGCAGGTTTCTCCGATTACGACGCCTGTTCCGTGGTCAATGAAGAAGCTTTTGCCGATTTTTGCACCCGGGTGAATGTCGATGCCGGTTCTTGAGTGTATGTGCTCGCTCATGATTCGTGGAATGACAGGAACTCCGCATTCATGAAGGAAGTGGGCAATCCTGTAAACAGTAATTGCCTGCAGGCCTGGATACGAAACGATAACTTCGTCTCCGCTTTTTGCCGCCGGATCGCCGTTAAAGGCTGCGATTGCATCAAGTTTTGCCATTTTTCGGATTTCAGGAATTGCTTCAATCATGGCAAAGGCAGCTTTTTCGGCGAGGGCAAAGCAGTGTGAATCCTTGACTTGTGATTTTTCGTCATGCTGAATTGATTTATATGTAAGAGCCTTTTGAATTTCTTTAGTAAGCATGGCGATTGTTCTGTTGACGCGCTGGCCCGTTATGAAACGGATGTTCACGCTGTCCAGTTCTTCTGCAGTTCTGTAGCCTGGAAAAATCAGACACTGTATGTCATTCAGAATTGAAACGACATTTTCCCGGTTAGGAAAATTTTCATTTCCGGCTTTGTTTATGCCACCGTCGCGGTCATAAGATTCGATAATGTTGCTTACGAGTCTGTCAATATTTGTTTCATTCATGAAATTAGCCCTCTTTTTTATGGAAAAACACTAGCATAAATTCAAAGAAAATTCTACAATTTATTTAATTTATTGACTTGCTCTATTGACATAAAATCTTGTGTCAGATATATTTTTCAAACACATCTATGTGTGCTCTTGTAGCTCAGTTGGTAGAGCACAGCATTGGTAGTGCTGAGGTCAGCGGTCCGATTCCGCTCGGGAGCTGTAATAAAATTCTAATATAATTTAGGAGTTAAATAAAATGGGTAGCAAGAAAAAGACAGCGATTGATATTATTGCTCTTCAGTGTACAGAATGCAAACGCAAGAATTACACAACTACAAAAAACCGCAAGAATATCCAGGGTAAACTTGAGAAAAACAAGTATTGTCCTTTCTGTCGCAAAGAAGTTTTGCACAAAGAAACAAAAGCAAAATAAGTTAATTAGGCTGTCACTTGTTTTGGCAGCTTGATATAAATAGGCCTGTAGTTCAGTTGGTAGAGCATCGGTCTCCAAAACCGAGTGTCGCGGGTTCGAGTCCTGCCGGGCCTGATATTTTAAGATAAAGGCTTTCATTGTAAAGCCTTTTGTTTATTGAGGATTGATATGGCAAAAGTTTTCGGATTTTTTAAGGAATGTGGTGCCGAGCTTAGAAAAGTTACTTGGCCAACACGTGATGATGTTGTTTCGTCTGTAAAAGTTGTGCTTGTTTCTACGATTGTTATTGCTATTGTCCTTGGTGCTCTTGATTTCTTGTTCAGCGCCGGAATGAGTCTTATTTTTAAGGCTTAGGAGCGTTGTATGGCAAAAGGCTGGTACATCGTTCATACATATACTGGTTACGAAAATAAAATCGAAAGAACAATCCGAATGAAGCTTGAAGAAGGCGAAATTGATTCAGCTGTAGTTTCGGATGTTAAGGTTCCTGTCGAAGAACTTATCGAAATAAAAGACGGAAAAAAGCGTTCCCGCAAAAATAAGTTCCTTCCTGGTTATATCATGCTTGAAATGGATTTGCCTGATATTGGCTGGAAGGCTATTTGTTCTTCTATCCGTAGCATTCAGGGTGTAACTGGTTTTGTCGGCACAAATCCAAATCAGCGTCCTCGTCCAATCTCAAATGATGAAGCCCGTAATATTCTTATGAAATCTGGCGACATCAAAGGCGAAAAGTCAGTTCGAATCAAACAGGCTTACTCTGTTGGTGATCAGGTTAAAATTAATGAAGGACCTTTTGCTTCGTTCAGTGGTTCTGTCGAAGAAATCTATCCTGATAAGAGCAAGCTTCGTGTTATGGTTCAGATTTTTGGTCGGGCTACACCGGTTGAAGTTGATATCACACAGGTTGAAAAGCTTGTTCAGTAATATTTCGTAAAATAAGTCGCATCAAAATTTTTGGTGCGCTTCATTTTTTTTGGGAGGAATGAAAGTCCGTTGGACCTCTTTGTTCCGCTAGAAAACTGATTTTAGTTTTCATACCAATAAAGGAGCTATAAAATGGCTACAAAAAAAATTGTTGAAGTGTTCAAAATTCAGGCGCCAGCCGGAGCTGCAACTCCTGCTCCACCGATTGGACCTGCTTTGGGACCTAAAGGTGTTTCTGCACCTCAGTTCTGTCAGCAGTTCAATGAACGCACAAAGAACATGGAAAAAGGTTTGGTTATCCCTGCTGTAATCACAGTATATCAGGATAAATCATTCACTTTCATCCTCAAAACTCCACCAGCTGCTGTTCTTATTAAGAAAGCACTCAAACTTGAAAAGGGTTCTGGAAACCCTCTTCGTGACAAGGTTGGCAAACTTACACAGGCTCAGCTTGAAGAAATTGCAAAAACAAAAATGCCTGACGTTAACGCAAACGACCTTGAGGCAGCTAAAAAAATCATCGCCGGAACAGCTCGTTCAATGGGCGTAGAAGTGGAGGCATAGTAATGAAACACGGTAAGAAATATATCGACGCTCTCAAAAAATTTGACGCGACAAAAGCTTACGATGTTGAAAAGGCTTGTCAGATTGTAAAAGATGTCCACTTTGCAAAATTCGACGAAACTGTAGAACTTCATGTTGCTCTCCGCCTTGGTAAGAGCCAGACAATGCGCGACACATTGGTTTTCCCAAACCAGTTCACGGCAGAAAAGAAAGTTCTCGTTTTCTGTCCAGAAGAGCGCGCTAAAGAAGCTCTCGATGCAGGTGCTGCTTATGCAGGTGCTGCTGAGTACATCGAAAAGGTAAAGGGTGGCTGGCTTGATTTTGATATCGCTGTTGCTACTCCTGACATGATGAAAGATGTTGGTCGTCTCGGTATGGTTTTGGGGCGCAAAGGTCTTATGCCAAACCCAAAAACAGGAACTGTAACAAACGACATCGTTTCTGCAATCAACGAACTCAAAAAGGGTCGTACAGAATTCCGCGCTGACAAAACAGGTATCATTCATATCGCAGTCGGTAAGGTTTCTATGGACGCTGCAAAAGTTGCTGAGAACGCAAAAACTCTTCTTGCAGAAGTTGACCGCAAAAAGCCGGCAGATGCAAAGGCTGATTTCGTTCGCTCAGTATCAGTAAGCTCTTCAATGGGTCCTGGTGTTTGGGTAGAACTCAAGGAGGAGGCATAATCTATGGCTATCTTGGCAAAAGCTCTCCAGCCTGCAAAAACTCAGGCTATCGAAGAAACAAAAAAAGCATTTTCTGAGTACAATGACTTCATTTTTACAGAATATCGCGGTTTGACAGTTGAGCAGATTACAGCTCTCCGAAACAAACTTCGTGAGCACGAAGCACCACTCAAAGTTGTAAAAAACAATTTTGCACGCGTTGCTTTCGAAGAAATGAAGATTGAAAATGTTTCTGATTATCTTAAAGGTCCTACAGCTGTTGTAATGGCTAAAGAGGATTCAAACGAAGCTGCAAAAGTTCTTTTTGACTTCGCAAAAGACAATCAGGCTCTTGTTATCAAGGGTGGATACATTGGCAATGAGATTTACGATCAGGCTAAAATCGAAGCTTATTCAAAAGTTCCTGGCAAAAAACAGCTTATCGCTATGCTCATGTCTACAATCAATGGTCCTGTACAGAAGCTCGCTGCTACTTTGCAGGCATATGTTGATAAAAAATCAGCTGAAGGCGGCAACTAATCCAGCCTTTGGTTGAAGCAGAGTCAGGCTTCATACGCTGTCGACTGTCTCTGCAACAAATATATAGTGCGGAATTTCGGTTCAGTTTGTTCCGCCCGCACAAATAATTTTTGTTCAATCGAAAGATTGAATTGCCTATTTAGGAGAAGATAATATGGCAGCTATCACAAATGAGCAGATTCTTGACGCAATCGCTTCAATGACAGTTCTCGAGGCTTCTGAGCTCGTAAAAGCTATGGAAGAGAAATTTGGTGTAACAGCAGCAGTTGCAGTTGCAGCAGGTCCAGCAGCTGGTGGTGCAGCAGCAGGTGGCGAGGAGCAGACTGAGTTCACAGTTACTCTCGAAAGCTTCGATGCAGCTAAAAAAATCCCTGTTATCAAAGCAGTTCGTGAAGCTACAGGCCTCGGTCTTGGTGAAGCAAAAGCTCTCGTTGAAGGTGCTCCAAAAGTACTCAAAGAGGGTGTTTCTAAAGCTGATGCTGACGAACTCATCAAGAAAATCGAAGAAGCTGGTGGTAAGGCTTCTAAAAAATAACTTGATGCCGTTTGAATCGGCAGCTTGAATTATGAGCTTACATGTCAGGCAATTGTTTTGTTCTGCATGTAAGCTTTTGTGCATTTTAAACTACATAGTTTTTACATAATCGCTTTCTTATTCTGTGCTGTCCTTATCTCTTTGTATGTTATACAGATAGAATTGTGATGTAGCAGGTAGGCAAGGCAAATCCCCACCTAGGAGTGATGAATGTTCGCCAAAAGCAGAACAATCAATCGTCAGTATTATGGTAAGGATATCCACAACTTCATGGAGATTCCTAACCTCATCGACATCCAGACATCGTCTTACGAAACATTCCTTCAGAAAGACAGATTAGACAAAAAGCAGCCGTTGCTTAATGAAGGCTTGCAGGAAGCATTTACATCTACCTTCCCGATTGAAAGCCCAGACGGCGAAATGACTCTTGAGTACGAGTTCTACGAGCTCGACGAAGAGAACATTAAATTCACCGAACTTGAATGCAAGCAGAAGGGACAGACTTATGCTGTTCCTCTCAAGGCAAGAATTAACCTTAACTTCCTTAAGTCAGGCGCAATCTTGCAGAAAGATATTTACATGGGTGACATTCCGCTCATGACAGACCGCGGAACTTTCATCATTAATGGTGCGGAGCGAGTCGTTGTTTCACAGATTCACCGTTCTCCTGGTGTAATCTTCAACCATGAAAAGGGTGTTTACTCAAGCCGAATCATTCCTTACCGTGGTTCATGGCTCGAATTTGAAATTGATCAAAAGAAAGAGCTCATTTATGCCAAAATCGACCGCAAAAAGAAGATTTTGGGTACAATTTTCCTCCGTGCTTTGGGTTATTCTACACGTGAAGAAATTATCCGCTGTTTCTATACCACAGAAAATATTGCCGTCGATGAAAAATCAAAGGATTCTTTGATTGATAAGGTTCTTGCTTCTGCTGTCATCGTAAAAGACGGCGATGAAGAAAAGAAGCTCTTCCGTGCAGGTACAAAACTTCATCCGCACGACATTGATGACCTTCTCGCTCAGAACGTTAAGGAAATTTGCGTAATCAAATTTGAGGCCCGCAAAAATCCAAACGACAAGGACGAATGGAATCCTTCTCTTAACAGCGAAATGATTATCAATTGTTTCGAGCGTGAGGACATAAAATATACAAAAGAAGGTGCAGAAAACGAAGAGCCTACAAAAGAAGACGCTCTTTCTGCTGTATATCAGGCCCTTCTTCCTGGCGAACCAATGACCGTTGAAAATGCGGAAAAAGACCTTACTTCAATGTTCTTCTCAATCCGTCGCTATGATTTGGGACGTGTTGGTCGCTATAAACTCAACAAGAAATTCCGCTATGAAACTCCTTATGAAGATTTCACTCTCGTAAAGGACGATATCATTCAGACGATGAAGCATCTTATTAATGTTTACATCGGAAGTGAAAATACTGATGATATCGACCATTTGGGTAACCGTCGTATTCGTTCTGTAGGTGAGTTGATGACAAATCAGCTTAAAACTGCCTTCTCTCGCATGGAACGAATTGCAAAAGAGCGTATGAGCCTCAAAGAAACTGAGACAATGAAGCCGCAGGATTTGATTTCAATCAAACCAATCGTTGCAGCAATCAAAGAATTCTTCGGTTCTTCACAGCTCTCTCAGTTCATGGATCAGGTTAACCCTCTTGCAGAGCTTACTCACAAACGACGACTTAACGCTTTGGGACCTGGTGGTCTTTCTCGTGACCGTGCAGGCTTCGAAGTTCGAGATGTACACTACACTCACTACGGTCGAATGTGTCCTATCGAAACTCCTGAAGGTCCGAACATTGGTCTTATCGTTTCTCTGGCTATTTATACAAAAATCAACGATTACGGCTTCCTTGAAACACCGTACCGCAAGGTCGAAAACGGAAAGGCAACTGACAAAATTGAATATCTTTCTGCCATGGACGAAGACCGATATTACATTGGTCAGGTTGCAGAAGGCATGAAGGATGACGGTTCGTTTGCAGACGGTCCGGACACAATGGTTTCTGTCCGCCATCAGGGTGACTATACAACTCGTGCTGCAAAAGACATTCAGTACATGGACGTTTCTCCACGTCAGGTTATCTCTGTTTCAGCTTCACTCGTTCCGTTCCTTGAACACGATGACGCGAACCGAGCCCTCATGGGTTGTAACATGCAGCGTCAGGGTGTACCACTTCTCTTCCCTGAGCCACCTTATGTTGGTACAGGCATGGAGCAGAAGGCTGCTTACGACTCAGGAGTTCTTATCAAGGCTAAACATGACGGTGAAGTTTGCTGGGTTACAAGCGACATGGTAAAAATCAAGCGTGATGAAGACGGATTGATTGACGAATATCCATTGCTCAAGTATCAGAGAACTAACCAGGATACATGTTATCACCAGCGACCAACCGTTCAGTGCGGTGAAAAGGTTAAAAAAGGTGCTGTACTTGCAGACGGTCCTGCAACATTCAACGGTGAACTTTCACTTGGCCGCAACCTGCTCGTAGGATTCGTACCTTGGAACGGATACAACTATGAGGACGCTGTTCTTATCAGCCGCCGCGTAGTAAAAGAAGACATGTACACTTCTATCCATATCAAAGAGTTCCAGGTTGAAATCCGTGAGACTAAGCTTGGTCCAGAGAAAATTACTCGTGATGTTCCGAACACAGCCGAAAAGACTTTGGACAATCTTGATGCCGAAGGTATCATCCGCGTAGGTGCAAAAGTTCGCTCTGGCGACATTCTTGTTGGTAAGGTCACTCCAAAATCAGAAACTGAAACAACTCCAGAATTCAAGCTCCTTAACTCAATCTTCGGTGAGAAGGCTAAGGAAGTCCGTGATTCTTCACTCCGCGTTCCACATGGCGTTGAAGGCGTTGTAATCGACGTTCAGCGACTCAAGAGAAGCGAAGGCGACGACTTGAACCCAGGCGTTGACGAAGTTGTTAAAGTTCTTATCGCTAACAAACGAAAACTCCGCGAAGGTGACAAAATGGCTGGTCGACACGGAAACAAAGGTGTCGTTGCCCGCATCCTTCCAGAAGAAGATATGCCATACCTTGAAGACGGTACTCCGCTCGACGTCTGCTTGAACCCGCTTGGTGTTCCTTCTCGAATGAACATCGGTCAGATTATGGAATCAGAGCTCGGTATCGCAGGCCGCTACTTGAACCAGTACTTTGAATGTCCTGCATTCCAGACTCCTTCACAGGAAATGATTGCAGAAAAACTCAAGGAAGCAGGTCTTTCACCAGACTGTAAACAGATTGTACGCGACGGTCGCACTGGTGAACCATTCGTTAACCCGATTTTCGTTGGTGTCATCTATTATCTCAAACTTCATCACCTGGTTGATGACAAAATGCATGCCCGCTCAACAGGTCCTTATTCACTTGTTACTCAGCAGCCACTCGGTGGTAAAGCTCAGTTCGGTGGTCAGCGTCTTGGTGAGATGGAGGTTTGGGCACTTGAGGCTTACGGTGCCGCAAACACATTGCAGGAAATGATGACTATCAAGTCTGACGATATGAACGGTCGTTCAAAGATTTACGAGTCTATCGTTAAGGGGGATCCGGCTGCTGCGGCTGGCGTTCCAGAATCATTCAACGTTATGGTTCAGGAGCTCCGTGGCTTGGCTTTGGACTTCACAATTTATGACGCAAAGGGCAAACGAATTGCTCTTACCGAACGCGACCAGGAATTGATTGACAAGGCAAATTCTGGTTTCGACAAGGAGAATGAAGATGCGTGATATTCAGGATTTCGATTCAATTAAAATAAAACTGGCTTCACCGGATAATATCCGTGCCTGGTCTTACGGCGAGGTTAAAAAGCCAGAGACAATCAATTATCGTACTCTTCGTCCGGAGAAAGACGGCCTTTTCTGTGAGCGCATTTTCGGTACTACAAAAGAATGGGAATGCTACTGCGGAAAATTCAAGTCAATCCGTTACAAGGGTGTAATCTGTGACCGCTGTGGCGTTGAGGTAACTCACTTCAAAGTCCGCCGTGAGCGAACAGGTCATATCGAACTTGCAGCTCCTGTAAGCCACATCTGGTATTACCGTTCGGTTCCAAGCCGAATGGGCCTCTTGCTTGACCTTCAGGTTGCTTCACTTCGTTCTGTTCTTTATTACGAGAAATATATCGTAATTGATCCGGGCGACACAGACCTTAAAAAACTTCAGCTTCTTTCAGAAGACGAATATATGGAAGCAGAAGACCGCTATGGTCAGTCATTCACAGCAGGAATGGGTGCAGAAGCCGTAAAAACTCTTCTCGAAAACCTTAATCTTGATGAGCTTTACGCTGAACTCCGTGCAAAAATGATTGACAAGGGCGCAAAATCTGACAAAAAACTGCTCAAACGCATTCAGATTGTTGAAGATTTGCGTTCATCAGGAAACAAAGCATCTTGGATGATTCTTGACGTTATTCCTGTTATTCCGCCTGATTTGCGACCAATGGTTCAGCTTGACGGTGGACGTTTTGCCACATCTGACTTGAACGACTTGTATCGCCGTGTTATCAACCGAAACAACCGCCTCAAGAGACTCATGCAGCTTTCTGCTCCTGACATCATCATCCGAAACGAAAAACGAATGTTGCAGGAAGCCGTTGACGCCCTCTTCGACAACTCTAAGCGAAAGCGTGTTGTAAAGGGTGCTTCTAACCGACCGCTCAAGTCTATTTCTGACATGCTTAAAGGTAAGCAGGGCCGATTCCGACAGAACTTGCTCGGTAAGCGTGTTGACTATTCAGGTCGTTCTGTAATCGTTGTTGGTCCAGAGCTCAAACTCTGGCAGTGTGGTCTTCCAACAAAAATGGCTCTTGAGCTCTTCAAGCCTTTCATCATGAAAAAGCTTGTCGACAAAGACGTTGTTTTCAACATCAAAAAGGCAAAACTTCTTGTTGAGCAGGAAGCTCCAGAAGTTTACGCAATCCTTGACGAAGTAGTTCGCGAGCATCCTGTCATGCTCAACCGAGCTCCTACTTTGCACCGCTTGGGTATCCAGGCATTCGAACCAGTTTTGGTCGAAGGAAAAGCCCTCAAACTTCACCCGCTTGCATGTAAGGCTTTCAACGCCGACTTCGATGGTGACCAGATGGCTATTCACGTTCCTTTGACACAGGCTGCTCAGATGGAATGTTGGACGCTCATGCTTTCAGTCCGAAACCTTCTTGACCCTGCAAACGGAAACCCGATCGTTCTTCCGTCACAGGACATGGTTCTGGGTATTTACTACATGACTTCAATCAAGCCGAACGCAAAGGGAACTGGCAAACGATTCTCATCTGCTGACGAAGCTACAATGGCTGCCGAAAACGGCTTTATCGAATGGCAGGCACTTATTTCTGTTCCGGCTCCAAAATCTTCTTTCAAAGACGGAGAATTTGCTGCAGGGGAGCTTATTAAAACTTCTGCAGGACGAATCCGCTTCAATGCTGAAATGCCTGACGAAGTGGGATACATCAACCCACACATCACAGAAGCTGACCTTGCAAAGAAAGTCACGACAGGTATGGGTGACAAAGACCTTAAGAAAATGATTTCTACTGTTTATCAGGAAAAGGGGCCTTGGGTCACAATCAAAATGCTTGACGCAATCAAGGCTTGTGGTTACAAAAACGCAACATTCTTCGGCGCAACACTTTCTATGGATGACATTATCATTCCAGAAGAAAAGAAGGCAATGGTCGACGAATCAAACAAAATCGTCGAGGAAATTGTTTCTCAGTATTCTAAGGGTGTCATCACTGCAGACGAACGCTACAACAAGGTAACAGACGTCTGGCAGCGAACAAACGAAAAACTTACCGACATCATGATGGATCAGTTCAAGGCTGACAAAGACGGCTTCAACACAATCTACATGATGGCCGATTCTGGTGCGCGAGGTTCTAAAAAGCAGATTTCTCAGCTTGCAGCTATGCGTGGTTTGATGGCTAAGCCAAACGGCGACATCATCGAGCTTCCTGTACGCTCAAACTTCAAGGAAGGCCTTTCGGTTATCGAATACTTCATTTCTTCAAACGGTGCGCGAAAAGGTCTTACCGATACTGCTTTGAAGACTGCGGATGCTGGTTACATGACACGTCGTCTTGTTGATGTTGCTCAGGACGTTGTTGTCAACGAAGACGACTGTGGTACAATCAACGGTATCGATTACACAGCAATCAAAAACGGTGACGAAATCATCACTCCTCTTTCAAAGAGAATTGCAGGCCACTTCACAATCGAGCGTGTAATTCACCCTGTAACTGGCGAACTCCTTTGCGATGTAAACGAATACATTACTGACGAGCTTGCCAAAAAAATTGAGGACGCAGGTGTTGAAAAGGTTAAGCTCCGCACGGTTCTTACTTGCGAGGCTGAGCACGGCGTTTGTGTCAAATGTTACGGCAAAAACCTTGCCCGCAACAAACTTGTCGAAATCGGTGAGGCTGTCGGCGTTATCGCGGCTCAGTCAATCGGTCAGCCTGGTACACAGCTTACCATGCGTACATTCCACGTCGGTGGTACTGCTGAAAAATCAACTGAAGATAACCGAATCGTTCTTAAATATCCGGTCATCATCGGAAAAATCACAGGTACAAATGTTGCTACTTCCGACGGCAACATGCTCTTCACTCGTAAAGGCTCAATGATGGTAACTCGCATCATCGATTCTTTCAAAGTTAAGGCTGGAGATAAACTCGCAGTTTCTGACGGCGGACGAATCCTTAAGGGTGGCGTACTTGTTGAAGGCAAAAAGCCTGTTCTTGCAAAAGAAAATGGCCGTATTATCATTCTTGATGACACATTGTATCTTGCCGGTAACGAGCAGAAGGTTGAAATTTCCAACGGTTCAACAATCGTCGTAAAAGAAGGCGATATTGTTGAAGCTGGAAAAGTCTTGGGTACATTCGATCCTTCAAAAGAACCGATTATTGCCGAAGTTTCCGGATATGTTCACTACGAGGACATCATCCTTGGTTCAACATTGGTTGAGAAGATCCTTGACAATGGAAACGTTGAGCGACATATTTCCGATCTCCACCTTGACGTCAAGCAGCCACGAATCCTTATCACTGATGAAGCTGGTAACGAACTTGGTTCTTACTTCCTTCCGGCTGATGCGGTTCTTGATGTTGATGACAAACAGCAGGTTAAGGCTGGTGACACTCTTGCTCGTCTTCCAGTTGCTGCTGCCAAGACAAACGATATTACAGGTGGTTTGCCACGAGTTTCTGAATTGTTCGAAGCCCGCAAACCAAAAGTTCCTTGTGTTCTTTCACAGATTGCCGGAGTCGTTAAATTCAATGGCGTTACAAAAGGCAAGCGAATTGTCATCGTAGAGGACGCTTATGGCAAAACATACGAGCATCTTGTTCCAATGACTCGCCGCATGTTGGTTCGTGACGGCGACACTGTTGAAGCAGGCGAACAGCTTTGTGACGGCGCACCAAGTGCACATGATATTTTGGCAATCCTGGGTGAAAACGCCCTCATGGATTACCTTATGTCAGAAATCCAGTCGGTTTACTCTGCTCAGGGTGTAGCAATTGATGACAAGCACATCGGTGTTATAGTACGTCAGATGCTCCGAAAGGTTGAGGTTGTTTCAGTTGGTGATACACGATTCATCTTCGGTCAGCAGGTTGATAAATACCACTTCCACGAAGAAAACCGACGCGTTATTGCAGAAGGTGGTCAGCCGGCTGTTGCCCGCCCAATGTTCCAGGGTATTACAAAGGCTGCCTTGGCAACTGATTCCTTCATTTCGGCTTCTTCATTCCAGGAAACTACACGCGTTCTTACAAACGCCGCAATTTCCGGATCAACAGATACGTTGCATGGTCTGAAAGAAAACGTAATTATCGGACACATGATTCCAGCTGGAACAGGTATCCGCGATTATCGCAATGTCAAACTCTTTGACGATTCAGATCGTGACCTTGACGTCCAAATGGAAGAAATCCTGCAGCGTCGTAAGGAAGAAAAAGAACTTGAAATGGCAATGGCTCATGCTGTTGCAGAACCTCCATCAGATGAATACACTAGTATTCTTCAGATGCCAGAGTAATTAAATTTTCCCCGCATTTTAATAGTGCGGGGATTTTTTTAAATTTTTTAGCGATTTTTGCTTGAATTCATTTTTCGAATTCTATATACTATATGGACCTATCGCATTTTGGGTTTAGATGCGAGAATTTTGTCCGGAGTGCTGACCGGCAAACTAATAGGAGAATAGGCGATGCCTACAATTAATCAACTTATTCGTAAAGGTCGAAAGTCAATCGCAAACACGACAAAAGCACCTGCGCTTGAGTCTTGTCCGCAGAAACGTGGCGTTTGTACTCGTGTTATGACTGTAACACCTAAAAAACCGAACTCAGCTCTTCGTAAGGTAGCTCGTGTTCGCTTGTCAAATGGAATTGAAGTTACTGCATACATTCCAGGTATTGGACACAACTTGCAGGAACACTCAGTTGTTCTTATCCGTGGCGGTCGTGTAAAGGATCTTCCTGGTGTTCGCTATCACATCATTCGTGGTACAAAAGATACCCTTGGTGTTGACGGACGCAAACGAGCACGTTCTAAATATGGTGCTAAACGACCAAAGGCATAATTAATAAAGGAGAATTACTATGGGAAGACATAAGAAATCAGTAAATCGTCCTATTGTGCCTGATGTAAAATACAATAGCCCGGTTATTACAAAATTCGTTTCACGCATGATGCTGGACGGAAAAAAAGACGCTTGTACTAAAATCGTATACAAAGCAATGGATCAGCTCAAAGCAAAAACTGACAAAGATCCACTCGAGGTGTTCCTCAAAGCTCTTGACAATGTAAAGCCAATGGTAGAAGTAAAATCTCGCCGAGTTGGTGGTGCTACATATCAGGTTCCTTGTGAAATCCGCGATGCACGCAAAGAAGCTCTCGCTATGCGTTGGGTTATTGCAGCTGCTCGTGCACGAAGTGGTCATGGTATGGCAGATACTCTTGCTTCAGAGTTGCTTGACGCATTTAACAACACTGGTTCTGCTTACAAAAAGAAGGAAGATACACACAAAATGGCAGAGGCAAACAAGGCTTTTGCTCATTATCGCTGGTAGTTTTCTTCTATTATATAAAGCTCTCGTTCTATGCGGGAGCTTTTTTTATTTTTTTAGGTGGCAATTCTTTTTCCTTTCGCTGTTCCGCGCTTCGCTGGCGCTCATTGCTCCGCTCTCTTGTGTTCGCTTTGCAACTTCGGCGCTCCATAGCTGAGCCGCATTTATCGGTAAAATTTAGAATTAATTTACTTTTTTCGCAATTTTTTTATCTTTAATCTCTTGAATAAACTTTCTAAATATTATATAAATAAAGAACTTGCAAATTGCCTGTATTAGGTAAGGTGGTTCTTTGAGATTGTTGGGCAGGCTTCAGTCATTCTTTTGATAAGCCTGGTGATTCCGTAAAGTTAACGATAGCCGTTTTCAGGAAGTCACACCTCGTTTCCTAAGGACCGTCTGGTTCTGAGTGTCCCGATTTTTCTGGATTCCAGACCAGTTGTTAAGTTTGCTTGATGATGATTCGGTGGATTTCGGGTAAGTGCTTTGAGGTTTTATAAGGTGCTGGTTTCAAATCAAAATCTTCCGTATTGTTTTCAATCAAATTAAATAGTAATTAGTGTGTCTGCGAATGTGGCTTTTTCAGTTGAAAATGTTCATATTCTGGCTTAAAGTGCAACACATAAATTTTAATCTGCCGTAAAAAAAAGGAACGGCAAAGGAGAAAAACATGGCTAAGGAGAAGTTCGTACGAACTAAACCTCACATGAACGTTGGTACTATCGGTCACGTTGACCATGGTAAGACAACATTGTCTGCAGCTATCACTATGCACTGTGCTAAAAAGTATGGTGATAAGGCTCTCAAGTATGATGAAATCGATAACGCTCCAGAGGAAAAAGAGCGTGGTATCACAATCAACACACGTCACTTGGAGTATCAGTCAGACAAACGTCACTATGCTCACATCGACTGCCCAGGACATGCTGACTATATCAAAAACATGATCACTGGTGCTGCTCAGATGGACGGTGCTGTTCTCGTTGTTTCTGCTCCAGATTCAGTTATGCCACAGACTCGTGAGCACCTCTTGCTCGCTCGCCAGGTTGGTGTACCAAAGATTATCGTATTCTTGAACAAAGTTGACCTCGTAGATGATCCAGATCTTCTCGAGCTCGTTGTTGAAGAGGTAAAAGATACAATTAAAGAGTATGGCTTCTCAGAAGACACACCAATCATCAAAGGTTCAGCATTCAAAGCTTTGGCTGACGGTGCTTCTGCAGAGGATACAAAATGTATCGATGAGCTCCTTGAGGCTATGGATACATGGTTCGACGATCCAGTTCGCGACGCTGATAAACCATTCTTGATGCCAATCGAGGATATCTTCACAATCTCTGGTCGTGGTACAGTAGTTACTGGCCGTATCGAGCGCGGTGTAATCAACATGAACGACCCAGTTGAGATCGTTGGTATTCGTCCAACAGCTTCTTCAACTGTAACTGGTATCGAAATGTTCCAGAAGACTCTTGATCAGGGTCAGGCTGGTGACAACGTTGGTATCCTTCTCCGTGGTGTTGAGAAGAAAGACGTTGTTCGTGGTCAGGTTCTTGCAGCTCCTGGCTCAATCCACCCACACACAAAATTCGAGGCTCAGATCTACGTTCTTTCTAAGGAAGAAGGTGGTCGCCACTCTCCATTCTTCACAGGTTATCGCCCACAGTTCTACTTCCGAACAACTGACATCACAGGTACTGTTGAATTGCCAGCCGGAACAGACATGGTAAAACCAGGCGACAACACAAAGATCATTGGTGAGCTTATCCACCCAATCGCTATGGATGAGGGTCTCAAACTCGCTATCCGTGAAGGTGGCCACACAATCGCTTCTGGTCAGGTTACAAAAATCATCGAATAGTCTTTTATTAGGCTAGCGATTCAATAGCAGAGAGTCATTTATATGGCTCTCTGTCAAAAGTTCTTTTACAAAACTTCTAATGGAGTAAAATTAAAATGGCTAACAGCAAAATTCGTGTCAGACTTCGAGCATTTGATGTAGAGTTGATTGACCAGAGTGCAAAAGCCATCGTGCAGACTGTTCAGAAGGCAGGGGCAAAGGTTTCAGGACCAATTCCTCTTCCTACAAGAATCAATAAGGTAACAGTTCTTCGCTCACCACACGTTAACAAAAAGTCACGTGAGCAGTTTGAAATGAGAACTCACAAACGCCTTATCGACATCTTGGATCCATCAACAGATGTTATGGATTCACTGATGAAACTTGAATTGCCAGCCGGTGTAGACGTAGAAATTAAGCAGTAATTTCGAAATTATACAGTAAGTCTTTAACTGCGTTGCAGCTGGATTACTGTTAAAAAAACGGTAACGGTCCTGTGGATCCAGGATGGCGGCCGAAAAGAAGAAGACGGGTGTTTTCTTCTATAGGAGTTATATCAGAATGAAAGGTCTGATTGCAAAAAAAGTAGGAATGACACAGGTATTCGATGAAAACGGTAATCTGACACCAGTAACCGTGATCCATGTTGAACCGAATACAGTTATTGCTACAAAGACAAAGGAAACTCACGGTTATGATGCTGTTGTTCTTGGTCTTGAAGATTTGAAAGAATCAAAGGTCAACAAAGCATATAAGGGTCAGTTTCCAGAGAATGTTTCACCGAAGCGTCATCTGAAAGAATTCAGAGACTTCGAGAAAGAAGTTGCAGTTGGAGATCAGATTGGTCTTGAATTGTTTGAAAAAACTGCATTCCTTGATGTTACAGCAACTTCAAAAGGTAAAGGATTCCAGGGCGTTATGAAGCGCTGGGGCTTCCATGGTGGTCGTGCAACACACGGTTCAAAATTCCATCGTGAAGCTGGTGGTACAGGAAATTGTACTACACCTGGACACAGCATGAAAAACATCAAAATGGCTGGTCGAATGGGATCTGAGCGAGTTACGGTACAGAATCTTAAAATCGTAAAAATCGATCCGGAACTCAAAGTTGTATTGGTTCGTGGCGCAGTGCCAGGAAATAAAAACGCAACTCTTATTATCAAGAATGCGGTTAAGAAATAAGGTCGAGGGAAAAGATGGAAAAGAAAGTCTATTCAGTCGATGGTAAAGAACTCCGCACAATCAATCTTGATGATAAAGTGTTCGGACTTCCTGTAAACGAAGATGTCATTTACTACGCCATCACAAACGAATTAGCAAATAAACGCGTTGGAACTGCTTGTACAAAAACTCGTGCTGAAGTTCATGGTTCAAATGCTAAACCGTACAAACAGAAGGGTACTGGTCACGCTCGCCGTGGTGACAAAAAGTCACCAATCAATGTTGGCGGTGGTACAATTTTCGGACCAAAACCACGCGATTACAGCTATTCAATTCCAAAGAAAGAAAAGCGCCTTGCAATGAAATCAATCTTGAGTCTTCAGGCTCAGAGCGACAGAATTACTGTTGTTGAAGATTTTACTGTCGAAAGCGGAAAAACAAAGGACTTGGTTAAAATCCTTAACAATTTCGCTAAGGATGAACGCACAGTTCTTATTTTGAAAGATGATGACAAAAAAATCAAACAGGCTGGACGAAATATTCCAAATCTGTATTTCTTGTCATTCAATCGTCTTCGCGCACATGACCTCTTCTACGGAAGAAAGGTTATTCTTCTTGAAGGTGCTGCAAAGAATCTTTCAGAATTCTATAAAGTTGAAGAGAAAACTGCGGAGGCCAAATAATGTTTATTGATTTGAATGATATTCTTATTGAGCCTGTGCTTTCAGAGAAAGCAACTGCTTTGCGTGAGCAGGGAAAGTATGTTTTCAGAGTAGCTTCAGATGCTTCTAAAATCCAGATTAAGGATGCTGTAGCAAAGCTCTTCAATGTAAAAGTTGTGAACTGCACAACTATTAACGTTCGTGGCAAGGAAAAACGGGTTCGTGGTAAACCTGGTAAAACTGCCAGCTGGAAGAAGGCAATTATACGCCTTGCTCCTGGCGAAACCATTAAGGTATTCGAGGGCGTTTAAGCCTTCGTGAATTAAGGGGAACCAGATGGCTCTTAAAGTTTTTAAACCATATTCAGCAGGTACTCGTACCCGTATTGATTTGGTAAGAGATGAACTGACAACAGATAAACCCGAGAAAACACTGGTATCAGGTCAAAAATCTCGTGCTGGACGCAATTCTGCAGGCCGTATTACAGTACGACATCAGGGTGGCGGACACAAAAGAAGATATCGCGTAATCGATTTTAAACGCAATAAGCATGGTATTCCTGGAACTGTCAAGTCAATTGAATATGATCCAAACCGCAGTGCAAACATTGCTTTGATTGCTTATGCAGACGGCGAGAAACGCTATATTATCGCTCCTAAAGGTCTTATCGTAGGACAGAAGATTATGGCTGGTGAGAATGCAGCTCCAACTGTAGGAAATGCTCTTCCGCTCGAAGTAATTCCGGCAGGCTTCACTATCCATAACATCGAGCTTACACTTGGTCGTGGCGGACAGCTTGTTCGTTCTGCTGGTGCAGGTGCTACTGTTCAGGGTAAAGACGGTGACTACGTAATCATCCGCCTTCCTTCAGGCGAAACACGCCGTGTTCATGGCAAATGCTATGCTACAATCGGTATTGTTGGCAATGAAGAGCGCATGAATACTCAGCTTGGAAAAGCTGGTCGCAAACGATGGCTCGGCATTCGTCCGACAGTTCGTGGTATGGCTATGAACCCAGTCGATCATCCACTTGGTGGTGGTGAAGGCGCTGGTAAGGGACACGTTCCTGTTACTCCTTGGGGTCAGCCATGTCGTGGTTACAAAACCCGCAACAGAAGAAAGACTTCTAGCCGGTTCATTATTTCACGCCGCAAGAAGTAGTTGCATAGGAGTTAACGGTGTCAAGATCTGTTAAAAAAGGACCTTTCATTGAAAAGAGTCTTTACAAGAAAGTTATTGAAATGAATAAAGAGTCAGACAAGAAGATGATTAAAACATATTCTCGCTGCTCTACAATCATTCCAGAGATGGTTGGAAACACAATCAGTGTTTACAACGGTAAGTCATGGATTCCTGTTTACGTAACAGAGAACCTCGTTGGCCACAAGCTCGGCGAGTTCGCTCCAACACGTACATTCAAGGGACATGGCGGTTCAGACAAAAAAGCTGGTAAGTAAGGGTGGATATTATGGCTGAAAAGAAAGGTTATGTAGCCACTACGAAATTCCTGATTGCATCACCAACAAAGGTTCGCCCTGTTGCTCGTGTAATCTATCAGAAGTCATGCTCAGAAGCTATGGCAATTCTTGAAAATATGCCACAGAAAGGTGCAAAGTTGATTAAGGGTACACTTAAATCAGCTGTAGCAAACGCTCTGTTCGCAAACAAGAAGCTGGATGAAGATATGCTCTATGTCAAAGAAATTCGTATCGACGAAGGTCCGAGACTCAAGAGAGTTTGGTTCCGCGCTCGCGGTCGTGCTGATCAACTCTTGAAACGCATGTGTCACATCACCGTCATTGTTGACGAGAAGGCGGGGGAATAAAGTGGGTCAGAAAGTAAATCCGATCGGTTTGCGTCTTGGAATCAACAAGACTTGGCAGTCACGCTGGTATGCTAATCCTCGTGAATATGCAGACCTTGTTATTGAGGATATGAAAATCCGCAATATGGTAAAGGCTTTGCCAGAATGTCAGAATGCCGACATTGCAGAAATCGAAATTGTTCGTCATCCGCAGCGTGTTACTATCGTAATTCATACAGCACGCCCAGGTGTTATCATTGGTGTAAAAGGTGCTAATATTGAAAAAATCAGCGCTGAAATCCAGGCTAATCTGACTAAAAAAGTTCAGATTAAGATTAAGGAAATCAAACGCGCTGATATCAATGCTTCACTTATCGCACAGAATATTGGACGCCAGCTCTCTGGCCGCGGTTCATTCCGCAAGGCTCTCAAGCAGGCTTCTGCAAACGCTATGAAAGGCGGCGCACAGGGAATCAAGATTCGCTTGTCAGGTCGTCTCGGCGGAGCAGATATGAAACGCTCTGAAGAACACAAAGAGGGACGAGTTCCTCTCCACACTCTTCGTGCAGACATCGACTATGGCACATTCGAGGCACATACAACATACGGTAAAATCGGTATCAAAGTATGGGTTTTCAACGGCATGAAATACGGTCATGAGCAGAACGAAGATGCTGGTCAGCTTGTTCGCAAGCCACGCCATGAACGTTCTCAGGCTTCTGGTGAGGGTGAAAAACCAAGAGCTAAAAAGCCTGCCCGTGCGGCAAATGCTTCAAAGGAGTAAAGTAAATGCTTAGTCCTAAAAGAGTTATTCACCGCAAGGTACAGCGCGGTAGAATTAAAGGTAATGCAACACGTGCCAATACAATCGACTTCGGCGAAATTGCTCTCGTAGCTCTTGAGCCTGTTTGGTTGAGCGCAAAGCACATTGAGGCTGCCCGTGTTGCTATCAACCGTAAGCTTGAACGAAAAGGTAACGTTTGGCTTCGTGTATATCCGGACAAACCAATAACAAAAAAGCCTGCTGATACTCGAATGGGTAAAGGTAAGGGTGCACCAGAATTCTGGGCAGCTGTTATCAAACCAGGCGTAATTTTGTTTGAGGTCGGTGGTATTGATATTAAGCTTGCAGAGCGTGCTCTTGAGCTTGCTGCCAGCAAACTTCCTATCAAAACAAAGATTGCTTTCAAACCAACAAAAGACTAAGGAGTAAGAAATGGCTGATACAAAAAAATCAAAAAAGAATGTAAAAGAACTTTCTTACGCTGAGTTGGTTGCACAGCGAAATGAACTTAAACAGAAATACATGGATCTCCGATTCCAGATGGTAATCGGTCATGTAGATAACCCTATGCAGAAACGTACCATGCGACGTGACATCGCTCGCTTGAATACGTTCATCCGTGCAAAAGAAATTGCCGGAGAAAATAAATAGGAGCTGACCCGTGGCAGAACAGGTTAAGACAAAGGGTGGTAAACGATCTTTCGTTGGTCTTGTTACAAGTGATAAAATGGACAAAACCATCGTTGTATCAATTGATACGAAAAAAATGGATACCCTTTACAAAAAATATGTTACACGAACAAAGAAGTGTAAGGCACATGATGAGAACAATGATGCTCACATTGGTGACACAGTTCGAATCGTAGAATGCAGTCCAATCAGCAAAGATAAATGCTGGAGACTTGCAGAAATCATCGAAAGAGCTAAATAAGCTTAAGGAGTTAAAGACATGCTTCAGATGCAATCAAATTTGACAGTTGCCGATAACTCCGGAGCTAAAAGAGCTCAGGTAATCAAGGTTCTCGGTGGTTCACACCGCCGATATGCCGGAATCGGTGATATTGTTGTAGTAGCAATTAAGGAAGCTATTCCTACTTCTACTATTAAAGAAGGTTCAGTAGAAAAGGCAGTAATCGTTCGTGTTGCGAAAGAGTACCGCCGCCCAGACGGAACATATATCCGCTTCGACGACAACGCATGCGTTATTGTTGATGCTGACAAAAATCCTAAGGGTAAACGAATTTTTGGACCGGTAGCCCGCGAGCTTCGTGATATGGATTGTATGAAAATCGTATCACTTGCGCCGGAAGTTCTGTAAGGAGAATTGAATCATGAATAAGAAATTCAAAATCCATAAGGACGATACCGTCCAGGTAATTGCAGGAAAGGATAAAGGTAAACGCGGAACAATCGTTCGAGTTATTACCAAAAAAGATGCAGTTATCGTTTCAGGAATCAACATTGTCAAAAAGGCAATGAAAAAACGAAGCCAGCAGGACCAGGGCGGAATCGTCGAGGTTGAGGCTCCGTTGCACATCTCTAATGTGGCCCTTGTTTGCAAAAAATGCGGACCTACTAGAGCTGGTTATAAAATCGACGGCGACAAAAAGATTCGTGTCTGCCGCAAATGTGGAGAAGCACTGTAATGGATAATTACGTACCACGGCTTAAGAAAGTCTATAAGGACAAAATCGCCCCAGAGCTCTTCAAAGAACTCGGTTACACATCCGTAATGCAGATTCCTGCTATCAAAAAGGTAGTAGTAAGCATGGGTGTTGGCGAAGCTCTCACTAACAAGAAACTCCTTGACGCCGCAGTAGCTGACATTTCTCAGATTACTGGACAGCATGCTGTAAAGACTAGAGCGAAAAAGAGTATTGCTAACTTCAAACTCCGTGAGGGCAATGAAGTAGGTGTAATGGTAACATTGCGCGGTAACAACATGTATGAATTCTTGGACCGCCTTATCAATGTTGCATTGCCTCGTGTTAAGGATTTCCGCGGAATCAAGGCTACTGGTTTTGACGGACACGGAAATTTCTCTCTTGGTATTACTGAACAGATTATTTTCCCAGAAATCGACTTCGACAAGATTACAAAGATTGCTGGTATGAATATTTCTATCGTAACAAGTGCAAATACTGACGCTGAGGCACGTGCACTTCTTACCAAGTTCAACATGCCGTTCAGAAAGTAGTGAGGAATCATGGCTAAGAAATCATTGGTTATCAAGGCTAACCGCACACCAAAATACAAGACACGAGAATACAATCGCTGTCAGATTTGCGGTCGCCCTCGCGGTTATTTGCGCAAGTTTAAGATGTGCCGTATTTGCTTCCGCAAAATGGCAAGTGAAGGCCTGTTGCCAGGCGTAACAAAATCTAGCTGGTAGTGGAGGAATAGAAATGAGTGTATCAGACCCAATCGCAGACATGCTGACTAAGGTTCGTAACGCTGTTCAGGCTCGCCACGAAAAAGTTGATGTTCCAACATCAAAACTTAAGCTGGAAATTGTTAAGATCCTGAAAACAGAAGGTTACATTAAGAATTTCAAGAAAGTTCAGGAAGAAGGAAAAAACATTATCCGTATCTTCTTGAAGTATGATGATTCAAATAATCCGGTTATCCACGGTGTAGAAAAAATCTCTACTCCAGGTCGCCGTGTTTATTCTGGTTATAAAGATTTGCCACGTATCTATAATGGCTTGGGAACATTGATTGTTTCTACTTCTGCTGGTGTAACAACTGGTAAAAAGGCAAGCGAAAAAATGGTCGGTGGCGAATTAGTTTGCAAAGTCTGGTAATAGGAGGAAGGTATGTCAAAAATTGGTAAACTTCCTGTTGCTATTCCAGCGGGAGTTACAGTTACTGTAAACCCGGGTCTTGTTACTGTAAAAGGCCCAAAAGGTGAACTTAAAGAAAAAATCAACAATTTGGTTACTGTTGAAGTAAACGGTGCTGAATTGTTGGTAAAACCAGTTGATGAATCAAAGAATGCAGGTGCTGCTCATGGCTTGTACCGCAATCTCATTCATAACATGGTCGTAGGTGTTACAACTGGATTCACAAAGACACTTGTTATTACAGGTGTTGGTTACCGTGCAGAAGTAAAAGGAAAAGAGCTTGTAATGAATCTCGGATACTCATCTGACTTCATCGCTGTTATTCCTGAAGGTCTTACTGTTACAGCAGACGCTGCTGGTAAAGTTACTATCACTGGTATTTCTAAACAGTTGGTAGGTGAATTTAGCGCTCAGATTCGTAAATTGCGAGCTCCAGAGCCATATAAAGGCAAGGGAATTCGCTATGAAACTGAAGTCATCAGACGCAAAGTCGGTAAAACCGGCGTTAAATAAGGTGTAGCACATGTTCGTTAAGAAAATGAATGACAAAGCAAGAAAACGCCTGCATCGTAAGATTCATATCCGTAAGTCAATTTACGGAACTGCTGAACGACCACGCATGACTGTGTACCGCAGCAATACGAATCTTTATGTTCAGGTTATTGATGATGATAAGGGACACACCCTTGCTTCAATTTCTACATTGGAAAAAGAATTTGCTGACCTCAAGCCAAATACTGAAGGTGCTGCAAAGCTTGGTGAAGCATTCGGAAAACGCCTGCAGGATAAAAAGATTACAACTGTAGTCTTTGATCGCAACGGTTATCTGTATCATGGTGTTGTAAAGGCCCTTGCCGATGGAACCCGCAAAGCAGGTATCATTTTCTAGGAGAGTCTATGGAACGCCAGAATAAGTTTGAAAAAGAACAGAAAGAGTTCGTTGAAAAGCTCGTAAGGCTGAATCGCACTGCAAAAACCACAAAAGGTGGTCGTGCAATGTCTTTCTCAGCTCTTACAGTTGTAGGCGATGGAAAAGGCCGCGTTGGATACGGATTTGGTAAAGCAAATGATGTATCTGAGGCAATTCGAAAGAGCATTGATAAGGCAAAGAGAAACTTGATGTTTGTTCCTGTAAAGAACGGAACTTTGCCGCATGAAATGCTTGGTAATTATAAGAGTTCTTCAATTCTTCTTAAGCCAGCTTGTCCAGGTACTGGAATTATTGCTGGTGGTACAGTTCGTGCTATCATGGATGCAATTGGAGCAACAGATGTTATTTCTAAATCATTGGGATCTTCAAGTCCTGTAAATGTAGTTCGTGCTACTTTCAATGCTCTTGAAAATCTGATGGACGCTAAAGAAATCGCATCTAACAGAGGTAAATCTCTGCAGGATATGTGGGGTTAATTATGGCTAAGAAAATTAAGGTTACTCTTGTAAAGAGTGTTATTGGTCAGAAACCTGAAAAAAAGGCAACTGTCCGCAGTCTTGGTCTCAAAAAGATTAGCTCTTCAGTTGTCCATGAAGCGACTCCGGCCGTTCTCGGTATGGTAAATGCTGTCGCTCACCTTGTTAAAGTAGAGGAGGCTGAATAATGTCTGATTTTCTTTTGCATGCACCGGAGGGCGCAAACAAAAAGCCGAAGAGAGTAGGACGAGGTTCTTCTTCTGGACTCGGTACAACAGCTGGTAAAGGAAATAAAGGTCAGCAGTCACGTTCAGGTTCTGCAGTTCCATATGTAGGATTTGAAGGTGGTCAGATGCCTCTTTACCGCCGCATCGCTCATCGTGGTTTCTCTAACTATCCTTTCAAAAAAGAGTATGACGTTGTTAACGTTGAACTTCTGGAGCAGAAATATTCTGCTGGTGAGACAGTTGATAAGGCTTCTCTTTTCTCAAAGGGATTGATTAAATCAGCAAAAAGCTTGGTTAAAATCCTCGGAAACGGTGATTTGACTAAGAACCTTACAGTTGATGTCGATAAAGTTTCTGCATCTGCAAAAGCTAAAATCGAGAAGGCTGGTGGTTCTGTAAAGGCTGCTGAAGAAACAAAATAAAAAGTAGTCTTTGGAGACACACATGGCAAACAATGCAATTGCAAATATGTTCAGAATTAAAGAATTGCGTGATCGTATTTTCTTTACTTTTGTAATACTCGTAGTTTTCCGTCTTGGATGCGTTCTTACAATTCCAGGAATTAATGCCCAGGTTCTTGTAAATTATTTTGAAGAACTTGCAAAGCATAATAAAAACGCGTTTGCCAGTTACATGGACTTCTTTGCCGGTGGTGCATTCTCTAATTTCTCTGTGTTCATGCTGGGCGTTATGCCTTATGTATCAACACAGATTATTTTGCAGCTTGCGTTGATTATTTTTCCGTCTCTTAAGCGTGCAGCTCAGGAAGACGGTGGTCAGCGCAAAGTTGCGGCCTGGACTCGAATCGGTACTGTTTTTGTATGTCTGATTCAGTCTTTGGCTGTAACCGTTTATGCAGCTAGTATTCCAAATGCTATTGCAATTGAGAATCAGCTTGCGTTCAAGTTGCTCGCAATGCTCACTGTCACAACAGGTGCAATGATTACAATTTGGCTTGGTGATCAGATTACAGCACACGGCATTGGAAATGGTATCTCAATGTTGATTTTTGCAGGTATCGTTGCCCGATTGCCACATGCAGTTCTTGAACTCCGAAACAGAGTTTCAGATGGTTCTCTTAACCCGGTATTCGTAATCATTGTTTTGCTTATGTTCATTGGAATTATCGCTTTTGTTGTTTATGAACAGTCTGGCGAACGAAAAATTCCTGTGCACTATGCAAAGCGTGTAGTTGGTCGAAAAATGTATGGCGGTCAGAGTACATACATTCCGTTCAAAATCAATCCTTCGGGAGTTATTCCTGTAATTTTTGCTTCATCGTTTTTGACTTTCCCGTTGCAGATTGTTTCTAGTCTTGGTAATAATCAGAATTCAGCACGCTGGATCGCTTCGCTTTCTGCAAAGTTGAATCCGACTGGCTGGCTCTACAATATCCTTCTTGTTCTGTTGATTATCTTCTTTGCCTACTTCTACACTCAGGTAACACTGAACCCTACAGAAATCGCAAAGAATATCCGTGAAAACGGTGGTTCTATCCCTGGAATCAGAACTGACAAAACTGAAGAGTATATGCAGAAAGTTCTGAACAGACTTGTATTGCCAGGCTCTCTTTATCTCGCTGCAATTGCAGTTTTGCCAACAATTATCCAGAATCTTTTTGGCTTCCCTCAGTCTATTTCAATGCTGATGGGTGGCACCTCGCTTTTGATTTTGGTAGGCGTTGACTTGGATACAATGAGTCAGGTAGAAGCCCTGCTTAAAATGCACCATGCAGATGGTCTTGTTAAGAAAGGCAAATTAAGGTCAAGAAATTTGTAGAAGAAATTCTAAAGAATTTTAAAGATTTTTCCGAAATTTCTTGATTTTCTGTAGAATAAGATTGGGAATTTATGGTATACTCATCGGACTTGGATTGTAGTTCATTGCGAACTGCCATGATTCAAGCGAAGTATACTATATCCCCAGGGGGACTTTTATGAAAGTACGAACCAGCGTAAAGCCCATCTGCGATAAGTGTAAGGTTATCAAACGAAACGGTATCGTCCGTATCATTTGTTCAAACCCAAAACATAAGCAGAAGCAGGGTTAAGGAGTAACAGATGGCTCGAATTGCGGGAGTTGACCTCCCAAATAAACATGTCTTTGTTGCATTGACCTACATTTACGGTATTGGTCGTTCATCAGCAATGACAATTTGTGAAAAGACAAAAGTAGATCCAAACAAAATGATTAATGATTTGGATCAGGACGAATTGGCTAAAATTCGTACTTTGATTGATGCAGAGTACAAGGTTGAAGGTCATCTCCGTTCAGAAATTGGTCTTAACATTAAACGTCTGATGGATATCGGTTGTTACCGTGGTCTTCGTCATCGAAAAGGCTTGCCATGTCGTGGACAGCGAACTCGCACAAATGCACGTACACGAAAGGGTAAGAAGAAGACTGTTGCTAACAAGAAAAAGGCAGTCTAATTAGACGGAGGAATAGTTAATGGCAACCGCAAAAAAGCGAAAGGAAAAGAAGAGCGTATACGAAGGAAATGTTTACATCCAGGCTACGTTCAACAATACTATCGTAACTATTACAGATTTAAACGGAAATGCACTTTCATGGGCATCTTCAGGTGGACTTGGATTCCGTGGAGCAAAAAAATCAACTCCATTTGCTGCTCAGTCAGTTGCTGAAACAGCAGTCCAGAAAGCAGTTAGCTATGGTCTTCGTGAAGTACATGTTTTTGTAAAAGGACCTGGAATGGGTCGAGAGAACGCTGTTCGTGCTCTTGGTGCTTTGGGATTGAAAGTAAAATCAATCGCTGATACAACACCAATTCCACACAACGGATGCCGTCCTCGCAAAACACGCCGTATGTAACTTTGTTTCACTCAAGGCAGGAAAATTTTCCTGTCTTAGTGAAATTGTGCTTTTAAGGTATAGTTACTATTAGATAGTTGTGGGGTCAGAAGGTTAAAATCTTCTGAATGAGAAAGTAGCTCCTGTATGAGCTCTAGGTTTAAAAAAGGAGTTCAGATGGCTCGAAAAAATTTACTGAAAGGTTTTAAAAAACCAAAAACCGTTCAGTTCGATCCTCTTGAAACAAACCCAAATTACGGAAAGTTTACAGCTTATCCTTTTGAAACAGGTTTTGGTACAACAATTGGAAATACACTCCGACGTGTACTTCTTTCTTCTATTCAGGGATATGCAATTTCCTCTGTAAGAATTACTTCTTACGATCCTGACGGCGTTCCGCACGTTATTTCTAGTGAATTTGAAACGATTCCTAATGTTTCAGAAGATACTTTGGAAATTTTGAATAGTCTTAAACTTATGCGTTTGAGATTACCAGAAGATGTTGAACAGGAAACGCTCCTTTTTGAATTCAAAGGTCCTGGTACAGTCAAGACTGATGATTTTACAAAAGAAGGACAACTTGAGGTTCTTACAAAAGATGTGCCGGTTTTCACTATGATGGACGGCGCACATGTTGAATTTGAAATTCAGGTTGATTTGGGAAGAGGTTATGTTCCTGCAGAAGTAAACGAGCATTATATCGAAACTGTTGGTACAATTCCGATGGATGCAATCTTTACACCTGTTACAAAAGTTAAATACATGATTGAACCTTGTCGAGTTGGACAACGAAACGACTATGACAAGCTTGTTCTTGAAGTATGGACTGATGGAACTATAGCTCCGGAAGATGCATTGGCAGAAGCTGCAAAAATTGCAAAAGATCATTTCTCAGTTTTTGTAAATTTCAATGACAGTGATATTTCTGGAAGTGACGATTTTGATGAGGGCGATGAAAAGATTCGCCAGTTGCTTAACACTCCTGTAGAGGAGCTTGAGCTTTCTGTCCGTTCATCAAATTGTCTCAAAAATGCGAATATTCGCACAATCGGAGAATTGACTCGTAAAACTGAAGACGATATTGCCAAAACAAGAAACTTTGGTAAAAAATCTCTTACAGAAATCAAAGAAAAGCTCCTTGAATGGAACTTGAATCTTGGAATGACTGATTACAGTCATTTGAAAAATTCGGTCAATTTGACAAAGCCAGCACAAAAGGAAGAATCCAATGAAAAATAAAACGGGATTTAATCCACTTTCACGAACAGCTGCTCATCAGCGAGCAATGTCGCGAAACATGGTAACTTCACTTTTCAGATTTGAGCGCATTACAACTACAAAAGCAAAGGCAAAAGAAGTTCGTAAAGCTGCTGAAAAGTTGATTACACGCAGTAAAGTAGATTCTGTACACAACCGCCGTACTGCTGCAAAGTTTATTCAGGATGAAAAAATCTTGAACAAACTCTTTACAGAAATTGGTCCTCGAATGAAGGATCGCAATGGTGGTTATACACGTATTCTTAAACTTGGTTTCCGTCAGGGCGATGCTGCTGATGTGGTAATTCTTGAATTGGTAGACTATAAGCTGCCATCAAGTGAAGACGAAACACCAGCTAAAGCTAAAAAAGCTGAAAAGACTGAAGAAAAGAAACCAGCTGCTAAAAAAGCTCCTGCAAAAAAAGCTGCATCAAAGGCTAAGACTGCAGAGAAAGCAGCTCCTGCTGAAGAAGCTAAATAAGGAGTCAACTATGTCTAAGGCACATCGTGGAACTGGAGTTCGCACTGAACCTAATCACGGTCGTGGAAAATGCCCACGCTGTGGAAATGAAAACATCAAAGTTCTTTATGAGAAAGAAATTGATGGAAATACTGTTAAAGTATGCAAAGTTTGCAACGCTCAGTTGAAAAACATTGCAAGAAAAGAAGCTAGAGCAAGCAAAGCCGCAGCCGCAGCTGCCGCTCCTGCAACAGAAGAAGCTCCAGCAGAGGCATAATTTATAATATTATGCGCAACCGCTCCTTAATACAGGGGCGGTTTTTTATTTGTCTTTTGATATTTGTTGTATTATAATATAATCTGAAATTTAGCTTTAGGTTGGTTTAATATGAAAATCTCAAAATTCTTTCATAGTTTGCAATTTCGTTTAATTGCAATTGTTATCACTATCTTTCTTCTTTCAAATGTTGTTATTGTTTCAACAAGTTTGAATCTTTCTACATCTTCAACTTCTGATACTGTAACTAAACTTTTGGACTCTGTTTCTGATTCTGTGGCTGGGCAGATTCGTACGGAAACTGAAAAGCAATTCCGAATGATGCAGGCTCTGGCAGGAATGGATATGCTTAAAAATCCAGATACTCCTTTGCTTGAAAAGTGCCAGCAACTGACAAAAATCGCAAAAGTCAGTCCGGAGTATGAGAACATTGGTTTTTATGATTTAGATGGTAACAGTTATACAGCTGCAGGTCAGAAAATTCAACTCAAAAGAGCATATATAGATGCTGCTGCAAAAGGAGAAAAATTCATTGCTGACCCGGCTATAAATCCTATAACTAATGTTTTGTTTCAGATTTACGCTGTACCTGTTTTTGATGAAAATGGTCGTCCAGTGGGGTGTCTTACGGCTAACGTTTTTGGTGAATATCTTTCTAAAAGAATTGAAATGATTTCGTTTGGCGTATCTGAATCTCATATACAGGTTATCAGTAAAAAAACAAAACATATAGTTGCTTCAACTGTGTTTGATGAAGTGCTTGCCTTTACAGACATTGAAAACATAGCTGATGATGGACTTAAAAAAGTTCTTCCAAAACTCATGGCTGGAGAAACTGGAAGTATGACTTTTACAAATCCTGAATCCAAAAGAAAAATGCTGGCGGCTTTTAGACCAGTTCCTGAGACAGACTGGTTAGTTCTTGGTGTATGTAATTATAATGATTTTTATAGTTCCCTTTCCCGACTGAGTAACATCATTGGTGGTTTATCAATAATAATGCTGGTTGTTGCATTTGTCGCAGTTGGGGCAGCAATGTCCATAAGTCTGAAACCTTTGAAAAATGTAAAAAAAGCAATAGAAGATGTCGCTTCCGGAGAAGCTGATTTGACAAAAAGGATTGTTAATCATGGTAAAGACGAAGTTTCTGATGTTGTTTCGGGATTTAATTTGTTTATAGTAAAACTTCAGGAAATAATTTCTCAAGTCAAGGACTCGAAGGGAAGTCTTGGGGTTGCAGGACAAAATTTAATAGCAAGTACTGAAGACACGGCTTCTTCAATTACACAAATTTTGGCTAACATTGAGTCCGTTCATAATCAGATAAATAATCAGGCGAACAGTGTTCATCAGACTGCTGGCGCTGTAAACGAGATTGCATCAAATATAGAATCCCTGGAGCGCATGATTGAAAAGCAGAGTTCAGGCGTATCGGAAGCTTCTGCCGCGGTTGAAGAAATGATTGGAAATATTCGATCGGTTAATGCCTCAATGGAAAAAATGTCTTCATCCTTTAATGAATTGAATGCGAGCGCTCAGAACGGAGCTCAGATTCAGCATGAAGTTAATGACAAGATTGAGCAGATTAAAAATCAGAGTGAGACTTTGCAGGAAGCCAACGTGGCTATTGCTGCTATTGCTGAGCAGACGAATCTTCTTGCCATGAATGCAGCGATTGAAGCTGCCCACGCCGGAGATGCTGGAAAGGGATTCGCTGTCGTTGCAGATGAAATCCGTAAACTATCTGAAACTTCCGGCCTGCAGTCAAAAACAATTGGTGAACAGTTGACTAACATTCAAAATTCAATTTCTGGTGTCGTAACTGCCTCTGTTCAGTCAAGCCGGGCTTTTGAAACAGTGACTGATAAAATTAAACTTACTGATGAGCTTGTCCGCCAGATTCGGGCGGCAATGGAAGAACAGAACGAAGGTTCCCATCAGATAAATGAAGTCCTTCATGCCATGAACGATTCAACACTTGAAGTAAAAACTGCAGGGCAAGAAATGGCTGAAGGAAATAAGGCAATTCTTGAAGAGGTTCGAAATCTGCAGGATGCTACAGGCGTAATGCAGGACAGCATGAATGAAATGGCTGTAGGGGCAAGAAAAATTAATGAGACTGGCGAAGCTCTACGTGGAATCGCCAGCCAAATGGAAGACTCAATCAATGAGATTGGTGGGCAGATAGACCAGTTCAAGGTTTAATTGAAGCCTTTTTTGCTTCAGGCACAATCACAGGAGTCATCGCATGTCGATGCACAGCATGAGCATGAATCGCAAGTCGTGCCTTTTTGAACCTTGATTGTTCGCTGCATGTTTGTGAGCATGTCAATGTCTCCTTTGATTGTGCTGCCACTTGTGGTTAGCATGTTTCCTGTGATTGTGGCGCTGCATCCGCTTTCAAAGGCTTTTTTGCCGTTGTCGGAAAGAAGTTTTCTGCCTGCAGCCAGACGGATGTTTGCTTCTGGATTGATGAAGCGGAACATTGCTATTGTGCGCAGAATTTCTTCTTCGGATAAAGGTGCATTTTTTTCGAAAGGGGTTCCTGGAATTGCCATGAGTGCGTTGATGGGAATTGATTTGATTTTGAGTTCCGAAAGCGAAACTGCCATGTCAATCCTGTCTTCAAATGTTTCGCCCATGCCGATTATTCCGCCTGAGCAAACGCAAAGTCCTTCTTCCTGAGCTATTTTGATTGTTTCAATTTTCATGTCGTAAGTATGGCTGGTACAGATGTTTGGAAAATTGCGGCGTGAAGTTTCGATGTTGTGATGATAGCTTGTTACGCCTGCTTTTTTTAGTCTTCGGAACTGTTCCCGTGTGATGAATCCCATTGAAGCGCATAGATTGATGTCAAGTTCCTTGTTCATGCGCTCATAAGTTTTAATTGCTTTTTCAAAATCCTGGTCTGAAAGTGCACGGCCTGCAGTGACGATTGCAAATCTGTTTACGCCTTCCTTTTGATTGGCCCTGGCTTCAGCCAGGATTTTTTCTTCGTCAAGGAAAGTGTATTCTGTGCAGCCGGTGTGATTGTGGGCACTTTGGGCGCAGAATTTACAGTTTTCGCTGCAGCGTCCGCTTCGACCGTTTATGATGGTGCAAAGATCAACACTGGGTCCTTTAAAATACGCGCGAATTTTGTCTGCGGCTGATGTGAGCTCATTTAAGTCGCAGTTCTTGAAGAAGGAAAGGTCGTTATTTCTTGTGAGACGCTTTCCATCGATGATTTGGGAAGCAAGTTCTGAAAGATTCATTTTTGTACCTCGTTTTATGGTTTTTGAAAGAAAAGTTTTTATATAGGTTGAATGTCGAGTTTTAATTTTGGTTTATCTGGAAAGCTTAAAAATCGGTATTCAGGCTATTTAAGAAGAAGTCTAGCAAAATTGATAAAGAATGTAAACTTAAAAATGTTAGATAGGTTGACAATAAAAGAAAAATTTATATTTTTTATAACCTATTGACATAGTAGGTTTGAATCGCTATATTAAGAATACCTACTAGTATAGTGGGTAATATTAAAAAAGCAGGCGTTGCGGGCGGCGTTTGAGCCCGCAGAGGGGGTAGGGCGCAATGAAATGCGACCGCAGGGGGAGACTTCCCCTTCCTTTCAGGGCCTAAAAGGAGAAAAACTATGGCAGAAAAACTTCATTTTGAGACGCTTCAGCTTCATGTCGGACAGGAACAGGCCGATCCAACAACGGATTCTCGTGCAGTTCCTATTTATCAGACAACATCTTACGTGTTCCATAATTCAAAGCATGCTGCCGACCGTTTTGGCCTGGCTGACGCGGGAAACATTTATGGACGCCTGACAAATTCTACACAGGACGTTTTGGAAAAGCGGGTTGCGGCATTGGAGGGTGGTGTTGCGGCTCTTGCGGTGGCCAGTGGTGCTGCTGCAATCACTTATACAATCGAGGCTCTGGCTCAAGCTGGCGACCACATTGTTGCCCAGAAGACTATTTATGGCGGAACTTATAATCTGCTTGCTCATACATTGAAAGGTTTTGGCGTGGAGACGACTTTTGTTGATGCCCATAACCTTGATGAGCTTGAGGGGGCAATCAGGCCTAATACAAAGGCTGTCTATCTTGAGACTTTGGGAAATCCTAATTCAGACATTCCAGACATTGACAAAATTGCGGAAATTTCCCACAGGCATGGGCTTCCACTGGTAATTGACAATACTTTTGGAACTCCGTATTTGATTCGTCCGATTGAGCATGGTGCTGACATTGTTGTTCATTCTGCAACAAAATTCCTGGGCGGTCATGGAACAACTTTGGGAGGAATCATCGTAGATTCCGGCAAGTTTGACTGGAAAAAGAGCGGAAAATATGCGCCGATTGCAGAGGCAAACCCAAGCTACCACGGAATTTCATTTGCAGATGCTGTAGGACCGGCTGCCTTTGTAACTTATATCCGCGCTATTCTGCTCCGGGATCAGGGCGCTTCTATCAGCCCGTTTAATGCCTTCCTTCTTTTGCAGGGTGTAGAAACTCTTTCTCTTCGAATTGAGCGTCATGTTGAAAATACAAAGAAAGTTGTTGAATATTTGAGCAGGCATCCTCAGGTTCAGAAAATAAATCATCCGTCGCTGGTCAATCATCCGGATCATGCTCTTTATGAAAAATATTTCCCGAATGGCGGTGCATCAATTTTTACTTTTGAGATTAAGGGAGGAAAAGATGCGGCATGGCGTTTCATTGATAACCTGAAGATTTTCAGTCTGCTTGCCAATGTTGCTGACGTAAAATCGCTTGTCATTCACCCGGCTACAACTACTCACTCTCAGCTTTCTGAAGAAGAACTTGCAGATCAGGGCATCACTCAGAGCACAATCCGCCTGTCAATCGGTACTGAGCATATTGACGATATTATCGCTGATCTTGACAGAGGATTTGCGGCTGCAAAATAAAGGAGAGTGAACTTCATGGCATACGATTTCAACACTGTTGTTGACCGGCACAATACTTCATCCATCAAAACTGACCTTGCAGTGGCCAGGGGAAAGCCTGCTGACGTACTTTCACTTTGGGTTGCTGACATGGATTTTCCTACTGCTCCTGAAATTCTTGAGGCACTTCATGATAGGGTTAATCACGGAATCTTTGGCTATTCAGTTCCGGGACAGGAATTTTATGATGTGGTAAAAAAATGGCAGAAAAGCCAGCATGATTTTGATGTGGAGCGTTCGCATATTGTGACGACTCCGGGAGTTGTGTTTGCGATTTCGTGTGCCATAAAGGCTTTTACGAAGGAAGGGGAAGCCGTGATAATTCAGACGCCTGTGTATTATCCCTTTAAAAATATGATAGAGGCAAATAACCGCAGGCTGGTCACGTCTTCTCTTTTTGAAAAAGAAGGAAAATGGCAGATTGACTTTGAGGACTTTGAAAAGAAAATAGTGGACAATCAGGTCAAGCTTTTTATTCTTTGCAGCCCGCACAATCCTGTGGGACGGGTTTGGACAAAATCTGAGCTTGAGGCTCTTTCTGAGATTTGTCTCAGGCACAATGTAATTGTTTTTGCAGATGAAATTCACAATGATTTTGTGTTTGAACCCAACAAGCATACTGTCTTTTCGACAATTTCAAAGGAAGCTGCATGGAATTCGGTGATTTCGACTTCAGCCAGCAAAACTTTCAATCTTGCGGGACTTCAGTTTTCAATCAATTTTATTCAGAATCCCGAACTCAAAAGAAAATTTCACGATGAAAGGGTAAAAACCGGCTATGACGAACCCAGTTTGCTTGGATTTGTTGCCACACAGGCCGCCTATAAAAATGGAGAACCCTGGCTTAGGGCTTTGAAAAAGCATCTGAAAGAAAACCTGGATTTTTTGAGGACTTTTCTTGCTGAAAGACTTCCGAAGGTGCGGCTGATTGAGCCTGAAGGAACTTATCTTATCTGGCTTGATTTTTCTGCATACGGATATCTGGATGATGAACTTGATAACATCATCGTAAATAAGGCCAAAGTCTGGCTTGACAGAGGAACCATGTTCGGAAAGGAGGGGGATAATTATCAGCGAATCAATATCGCGACTCCACGTCCGGTGCTTGAGGAAGCTTTGGAAAGAATAGCGAAATATTTTTAGATTATACCTATTGACTAACTAGGTAATAATCGGCATAATATTTTTACCTACTAAATAACTAGGTTTATATAAAAATAAATAATATTAAGAGGTACAAAATGGCAAAAAAACTTCGTCAGATAGCGATTTATGGAAAGGGCGGAATTGGAAAATCTACGACAACACAGAATCTTACTGCCGGTCTTCTGGAACTTGGAAAAAAAGTTCTGGTAGTTGGTTGTGACCCAAAAGCAGATTCAACACGTCTTTTGCTTGGTGGTCTTCATCAGAAAACTGTATTGGATACAATCCGCGACAACAAGACTGAGATTCAGCTTGATGACTTGCAGAAAGTCGGATTCAAGGGCGTCCGCTGCGTAGAGTCTGGCGGACCGGAGCCGGGAGTTGGCTGCGCTGGTCGAGGTATCATCACTTCTATTTCTATGCTTGAAAATCTGGGCGCATATACAGAAGACTTGGACTATGTTTTCTACGATGTTTTGGGTGACGTTGTTTGTGGTGGATTTGCAATGCCAATCCGAGAGGGCAAGGCTCAGGAAATCTACATCGTTGCTTCTGGTGAAATGATGGCTTTGTACGCCGCAAATAATATTTGTAAAGGTATTGCCCGCTATGCCGAGCGCGGCGACGTTCGATTGGGTGGAATCATCTGTAACAGCCGAAACGTTGACCGCGAGCTTGATTTGCTCCGTGCTTTCACAAAAGAACTCAACACTCAGCTCATTTACTTTGTTCCACGAAACAACATTGTTCAGCAGGCTGAAATTCGAAAAAAGACAGTAATTGAGTATGCTCCGGAAAGCTCACAGGCTCAGGTTTATCGTGATTTGGCTCAGGCAATCGACGAGAACACAAACTTCACGATTCCGACACCAATCACACAGGAACGCCTGGAAGAAATTCTTATCGAAAACGGTATGATGGAGCCGGAAGGAAACTACTCAATCTAAAATACTGAAAAAAATTGTTGAAGCAGCATGTTTTGCTGGTATTTCCTCCTATAACCCGACTTGACTCTGATGTCAAATCGGGTTATTTTATTTTCTACCTATTGACTAGACAGGTAATTACCTGTACTATATACCTAGTAAAGTACTAGGTATTATAAAACCCGAAAGGGGGTCAAAATGGAAAAAACAAATATTATTGAACTTAAAAACATAACCAAAACCTTTGTTCAGGACGGAAAAACTTTCAACGCCGTTGAAAATGCCTCCGTCTCGATTGAAAAAGGCGACATTTTTGGAATCATCGGCTTTTCTGGGGCAGGAAAGTCAACTTTAGTGCGGGCGATTAATTTGCTCGGCCGCCCCACTTCAGGCAGCGTCACAGTTAAAGGAAAAGATTTTCTTTCTTTGAGCCAGAAAGAACTCCGTGAAGAACGAAAGAAAATCGGAATGATTTTTCAGCACTTCAACCTGATGAAAAGCCGTAATGTCTTTGACAACGTAGCTTTTCCACTCAAACGGAGCGGACTGACCAGAAGTGAAATTTCAGAAAAAGTCCATTCCCTTTTGAAGCTGGTTGAGATTGATGAGAAGGCGGCAAATTTTCCAAGCCAGCTTTCTGGCGGACAGAAGCAGCGTGTTGCGATTGCTCGAGCTCTTGCTAACGAACCTGACATTCTTTTGTGCGATGAGGCAACGAGCGCACTTGATCCCACGACGACGAAATCAATCCTTAAGCTGCTGAAAAAACTCAAAGATCAGCTGGGGCTTACGATTGTGATTATCACGCACCAAATGGAAGTAATCAAAGAAATCTGCGACAAAGTTGCGGTCATGGAAAAAGGCCGGATTGTCGAGCAGGGAGATGTTTTTTCAATCTTTGCAAACCCGCAGGACGAAGTGACCAAACGCTTTATCCGCTCAACGTCAAATTTGTCGAAGGTGGAAGAGCTGATAGCCCAGGATTCGCCCGTGGTGCATCTGGAAAAGGACGAAAAACTCGTGCGCTTCACCTATATAAAGAAGAATGTTTCCGAGCCGCTGATTTCAGCGATTTCTAGACTGTACGAAGTGACGATTAACATAATATTCGCGGAGATTGAAATCGTGCAGGATGCCCCTATTGGCGGAACGGTGGCCATTGTGAGCGGAGAAGCGGCAACGATAGACCGTGCGCTGAAACACATCGCGGCTCTGGATGTCGGGGTCGAGGTGCTAAAGACAGGGACGAAATAATTAGACGCGGATAGACGCAGATTAACGCGGATTTTTTTTACATATATCTGCGTTTATCCGCGTCTAATACTTGGGGGCGTTGCGGGGTGTCCCCGCAGATGGGGGTGTGGTGAAGACCGTTTGCGGGCTGAACCCAGGGGGAAGGCTTTTCCCCTTTTTTAATATGGAGGATTTTATGACTGATTTTATTGAGACGATTTTGCCGAATGTGGCGAAACACCCGGAGCGATTTTTTAACGGGCTTCTGGAGACTTTTATCATGACGATTTGGTCTGGGGCTATTAGTTTTGTGCTGGGGCTTTTGATTGGAATTACGATTACCGTGACCAAAAAGGGCGCGATTTTGGAGAACAGGCCGGTTTATCAGATTTTTGACAAGCTTATAAACCTGTTCCGCTCGATTCCCTTTATTATTCTGCTGACAGGCGTTATGCCTCTGAGCCGCTTGATTATGGGAACGGCGATTGGCGTGCGGGGTGCGATTGTGCCTCTGATTTTCGGTACGGTGCCTTTTTTTAGCCGACAGATAGAGACCGCCCTTGCCGAAGTTGACGACGGACTGATTGAAGCCGCCGAAAGCATGGGACTCTCCCCTCTCGATATTATTTTCCGGGTGTATCTAAAGGAAAGCGTGGGACCGATTGTGCGGGGAACGACGATTACAACGGTGAGCTTGATTGGCTTGACGGCGATGGCTGGTGCCGTGGGAGCTGGGGGCTTGGGAAATTACGCGATTATGTACGGCCACGACAGGAATCAGCTGGACGTAACATGGCTTACGATTGTCGTGCTTGTGATTGTGGTGAACCTGATTCAGCTTGGGGGAAACAGAATTATTAAGAGGAATAGGCATTAGAAATCAGGAATTAAGGGGGACTTATGAAAATTAATCGGCGAAAAATCGCAATAATCGGGGCGGGACATGTGGGAAGTCATGGCGGATATGCTTTGATTTCGCAAGGACTGGCAGAGGAAATCGTTTATATCGATGTGGACAGGGAAAAGGCCGTGGCTCAGGCTTTGGATTTGTTTGATTCATCCACATATCTTGACCGTCATGTGAAGGTCTACGCGGGCGATTATCCTGACATTGCCGACGCGGACATTTTGATTGTGGCGGCAGGTCCTTTGCCCGACATGAAGGCTGGTCAGAACGACCGGCAGCAGACTTTGGGTGCGACGGTTGAGATTCTGAAGGACATTATTCCAAAAATCAAGGCGAGCGGTTTTGACGGAATCATCATAAACATTTCAAATCCCGCCGATGTGGTGGCTCATTATCTGCAGAAAAAACTTGGATGGAACCCGAAACGCATTCTTTCTACAAGCACCACCCTGGATTCAGCCCGAGTCCGACGTGCAATCAGCGAGGCAACCGGCTACGACCAGAAATCAATTCAGGCTTATGCTTTGAGCGAACATGGAGAAACGCAGTTCGTGCCATGGAGTCTTGTGACGGTGGCGGGAAAGCCCCTTTTAGAGCTGATTAAAGAGCAGCCGGAGCGATTCGGAAAGCTTGACCTTGAAGAAATTGCCTTACGGGCAAAAAAGGCGGGCTGGATTATCCTTGGCGGAAAAGGAAGCACGGAATTTGGAATCGGAGCCAGCATCGCGAATGTGGTAAAGGCGATTTTTGGAGATGAAAACAGGATTCTGCCGGTTTCGACCCTTTTGACCGGGCAGTACGGATACCGCGATGTTTTTGCCAGCGTTCCATGTCGGCTCAACAACGAGGGTGTGGCCGAAGTGATTGAGCTGAAGCTTACCGCGGAGGAAAAGGCAAAATTCGACGCAAGCGTTAAGAGCATGAAGGAGAATTACCGGCGGGCTTTGGAGATGTAAGGGGGAAGGAAATAGGGGAAATTTTCCACTAATTTCCCTTAATTCCCTCTAAATGTCTCTAAGCGTGATTCAAAGTTTTTACTTCTAGTATAACCGGTAAGTCTTTTATTCAAAGCTACAGTTTCCATCAAACCTGCAGAAACAAGTCCTTCCAAATCCGAACGAATTGTTTTTACAGAAACATTAAATCTTGTTTCCAAATCTTTGCTGGTAAACATTGAACTTGCTTTTTCAGCACAAATCTTTACTATCTGAATCTGTCGCTCATTTAAGCCAGGGATTCTATATTCCAATATTGCAGCATTTTCTTTTGCTTTTCTTTCAAGATAGTTGTTTAATTCTTCAAAAGCCTGATTCAGAACTTTTAGGTTGTAATGAATAAAATATCCTAAATCATTATCATCATGTTCTGTATACAAAAAAGCTTTTTCATACTGATTCTTAGCTTTATAAATAATTCGTGAAATAGAAAGATATTCGGTTAGCCAATAACCTTTTTTAAGCATATACCAGTAAAAAAGAGAACGAGCTGTTCTACCATTCCCGTCAACAAAAGGATGAAGATACGAAATCATAAAATGTAAAATAATAGCTTTAATGATTGGATGAACAAAACTACGAGATTCACTATTTACAAATTTACAAAGCTCTTTTATCGTTGATTTAATTACTGTATATGATGGCGGATTATGCGCGACCTCGCCAGTTATACCATTAACGACAAAAATATTATTATCTGTTCTAAAATGACCTTCGTCTTTTGAATCATCCAGGGTCTTCTCGGTAATCTGTTTATGGATTTCAAGCAATAATTCAGGAGATAAATCATCATTTTTATGTTCAGAAAGATAGCGGATTGTGTTGTAATTATTTAATATCATCTGCTGACTTTTATCTTTTGGTTTTGCCTGCTTTCTGAGCATCTCCTTTGCGACTTTTCTTGTAGTCGAAGCACCTTCCATCTGACTGGAAGCAATTGCTTCTTCCATAATTGAGCTTAAAAGATAATAATGTTTATTCTTGTTGGAAAGAATATTTGAAGAAGCTAAAGTTCCGCCAAAGTTCATATCAAAATTATGAAGTAATTCCTGCATTCTATTTGTTTCTCTGTAATAGAAAGTACACGCAGAAAATTTATATGTTTTATTGCCTATGATTCGGCTTTGTTTTACAGCATTCCAAAAGTCTTCTGGTTTCAATCCTTTTGGAACATGATATTTTACCTTGTCCCAGTAATAATATTCATCATTAATTTTTTCAATTTCAGAAACATATAAGGGATTCATGAGAATATTAAAAACTTCACTTGTTTCGCTTTTTTTAGGAGTCTCTTCTATCATGAATTTATGGTAACATCTAAAAACAGCATTTGCAATAAAAATAAGGGAAATTTTCCCCTAATTTCCCTTATTTTCCCTCGTTCATGAACTGCATGCAGAATTTATCTGCTCAGCCCTTTTTCCTTCGGAACGGCTCCCTTCCGCGCCGAAATCACAGATTTCGTCGAGACTCGCTAAAAACTTGCCTCGCAAGTTTTTTTTACGCTCCCTTCCGCGCTCGAAGCACAGCTTCGAACGAGACTCGCCTAAAAAATCACCTCGTGATTTTTTTCCTTCGGAACGGCTCCCTACCCATTGACACAGTAGGTAAAAGAGAGTATAACATCATTATTAAATAAACCTACTGGCCTACTAGGAAAATAAAAACAAGGAGTCAAATATGAAAAAAATTATCGCAGCTTTTTTAATCGGCGCAATTGCTCTCACATCAGTCTTCGCGGCAAAAAAGAAGAACACTGTCGTCAAACTGGGCGTTGTCGGCTCAATTTACGAGGATTTGTGGGCACCGGCTCAGAAAGCCCTGAAAAAACAGGGAATCGACCTCAAATTCGTTCAGTTCTCGGATTATGTCACACCGAACAATGCGCTTGCAAACGGTGAAATCGACCTGAACGCTTTCCAGCATCGAATTTTCCTTCAGAACGAAATTGAAAATCATGGCTATGATGTAAAACTCATCGGAAACACATTCATCATCCCGCTCAATTTGTACTCGGTCAAAGTAAAGTCAGTCTCAGAGCTTAAAAATGGCTCAGTCGTTGCAATCCCGAACGATGTCACAAACGGCGGACGGGCAATCAAGGTTCTTGCCGCAGCAGGACTCATCACTCTCAAAGCTGAAGCAGGCTTTAACCCGACAGTTGCAGACATTGCCGAGAACAAAAGCGGAATCGTAATCAAAGAACTGGCCGCAAACACAATTCCTTCAGCCCTCAAAGACGTTGACGCCGCAATCGTAAACGGAAACTACGCACTCGACTTCGGAATCAAAACAGAGTCAGCAATTTTCAAGGACACTTCAGTCGATGAAAAACAGTACTGGAACCTCATCGCAGCCCGCGGCAAAGACCTGAGCGACCCGGCAAAAGTCGAAATCTTCAAAAAAGTCGTAAAGGCCTTCCAGACAGCCGAAACAGAAAAAGTCTTCAACAAGGACTTCGGCGGCTACTTCATCAAAGAAGGCTGGGACATCGATGAATTCTAGGATTCAGAATGAAAACTATTTATCTTGCCGCAGGATGTTTTTGGGGTACGCAGAAGTTTTTTGATCAGTTTGACGGTGTTAGAAAAACTGTCACAGGATATGCTAACGGAAATACAGAAAATCCGAGCTATGAGGATGTTAAGCATCACAACAGCGGGCATGCAGAAACCGTCAAAATTGATTTTGATGAGAAATTGATTTCCATCGAAAAACTTCTTGAATACTACTTTCTGATTATTGACCCTCTCTCTGTGAACAAACAGGGAGAGGATGAAGGAATACAGTACCGAACCGGAATTTACTATGAAGATTCGGAATTGCTTCCTTCAATCGAAAAGGTAGTTTCAGAACAGGAAAAGAAAATCGGTCAGAAACTTGCCGTGGAAGTTCTTCCTTTGAATAATTTCTACACGGCGGAAGAATACCACCAAAAATATCTTGAGAAAAATCCCGGCGGATATTGCCATATTAATCCGGTGATGTTCAGTCTATACAAAAAGTTAAAAAAATAGGAGACCGTTATGAAAAAAATTATTGCGGCAGTTCTGCTCGCTGGTTTTGCATTCGCATCAGTTTATGGAGCTGCTAAAAAGTCAAAGCAGGTCGTAAAAATCGGTGTAACAGGCGCAATGTATGATGATGTCTGGGAACCGGCTATTAAGAATCTTGCAAAAAAAGGAATTAACGTTAAGCTCGTTCAGTTTTCAGATTATGTTGCTCCAAGCCGTGCTCTTGAAGACGGGGAGATTGATTTACATGCCTGCCTTAGCCGTGTATTCTTTGAATCTGAAGTAAAAAGTCACGGTTATCATCTTCAGCGGGTTGCAAACACAATCTATGCACCTCTTAAAGTTTTTTCCGTAAAAATTAAATCCGTAAGCGAACTCAAAGAAGGCGATATCATAGCTATTCCGAACGAAGCTACAAACGAAGGCCGTGCACTCAAACTTTTGGATTCGGTAGGAATCATCAAATTAAAAGAAAATGCAGGATTTAATCCTACTCTTGATGATATTGAGTCTATTCCGACTGGCGTAAAATTCAAGCAGCTGGCCTCCAACCTGATTCCATCCGCTCTGGTTGATGTTACAGCAGCAGTTATCAACGGAAATTATGCGCTTGATTTTGGAATTGACCCAAAACTTGCAATTGCAACAGAACTTCACCCTGACACTCCTTACTGGAACCTGATTGCGGCACGAACTTCTGATTTGAGTGATAAAAATCGTGTGAAACTATTTGATGAAATCGCAAAAGAATTTCAGAAAGAAGCAACAGCAAAAGTTCTTGAGGAAAAATTCACTGGTGCTCTCAGACCTGTAGGCTGGGACATTGACGAACTGAAAAACTACAAATAAGAATAAAAAAATGGCAGACATAACCGAACTTTCAAACATTATTTCTGATAAAAATCGTCTTGTTTTTGCTCCTTCAATCGAAGCCGAATACCTTTCCGACACGCTCGGACGCAAAAAAGGCTCGGCTTCGGCTCTGGTTTTTCCGGTTTCCACAGAGGAAGTCAGTAGCATCGCAAAGTTTGCCTATGAAAACAAGATTCCGCTCACTCCACGCGGGGCGGGCACGAATCTTGTAGGCTCGACTGTTCCACACGACGGAGCAATCATCATCGACTTTTCCTTGATGAACAGAGTGCTTGAGCTTGATAAGGAAAACTTTACTGCCTGGGTTGAGCCGGGCGTGATTCTTGAGGACTTTCAGAAATATGTCGAGAGCATGGGGCTTTTTTATCCGCCGGATCCGGGCGAAAAGCGAGCTTCGATTGGCGGAAACATTTCGACCAATGCAGGCGGAATGCGTGCCGTAAAATACGGAGTCACACGCGACTATGTGATGGGGCTTGAAATCGTAAAAGCCGACGGCACTGTAATCACAGTTGGAAGCAAAAACCGAAAGGACACCACGGGCCTTGACCTCAAAGACATGGTAATCGGCTCGGAAGGAACTCTTGCCGTCATCACAAAATGTCTTTTGCGCCTTGTGGGAAAACCAGAAAAATCCCTCAGTATTCTGGCAGGATTTTCTTCCCTCAAAGAAGGAATTGAGGCTGTCCCAAAAATCTTACAGGCAAACCTCAATCCGACGGCTGTTGAGTTCATCGAAAAAAAAGTCGTTGCTCTGGGCGAAAAGTTTCTCAATCTCAAATTTCCGCTCGAAAGCGAGGCTTATCTTCTTCTCACTTTTGACGGTAAGGCAGAAGAAATCGACTCTGCTTTCAAAAACCTGCAAACTGTCCTCAAAGATTCCGCAGAGAAAATCATTTCCCTTGATGACTCCGCACTTTCTCAGAATGTGTGGCGCATCCGGGGCTGTCTTGTAAAGGCGGTGGAAGCCGTGAGTGAGCAGGAACCGCTTGATATTGTCGTTCCGATTGCAAAAGTCGCTGATTTCGTCAATTTTGTGAACAGGCTCGAAGGTGAGAGCGGAATGCAAATGATTAGCTTTGGTCACGCAGGCGACGGAAATGTTCACTTATGCGTTGTCCGTGGCGACCGCAGCGAAGAAGTGTGGCAAAAAGAACTTGGCGAAAATCTTGAAAAACTCTATTCTTATGCAAGGAAGCTGGGCGGCCTGATTTCCGGCGAGCATGGTCTTGGAGTGAGCAAGAGAGACTTTTTCTTTGCAGAGACTCCAGAAGCAAATGTGGTACTGATGAACGCCGTAAAATCCGCCTTTGACCCGAAAAGGATTTTGAATTCAAATATCAGCTATGTAAAATGAAATTCTCACAGAGCTTAAGAGTCCACAGAGAGTTTTTCGTGTGAGAAAATTATAACTCTTAAACTCTGTGCACTCTGTGAGGAATTTTTATGGGAGATTTTATGCCAGAACTTTCAAATAGAACATCAACTTTTACCGACAGCGTAATCCGCCGTATGACTCGAATCTCAAATCAGTACGGGGCTGTAAATCTCTCGCAAGGATTCCCGGACTTTGAGCCACCGCGCGAGATTCTTGAACGACTTGCTCAGGTCACAAAAGAGGACTTTCATCAGTACGCAATCACTTGGGGAGCACAGAATTTCCGCGAGGCACTGGCCGCCAAAATCCAGCATTTTTCTGGCGTGGAAGTTGACCCCAACGAAGAACTTGTGGTAACCTGCGGCTCGACCGAGGCGATGATGGCTGCCATGATGAGCGTGACGAATCCCGGCGACAAAGTGATTGTATTCTCTCCATTTTATGAAAATTATGGCGCGGACACGATTCTTTCTGGGGCAGATCCGATTTATGTTCCATTGATTCCGCCTACATTCCGTTTTGATGCTGATGTTCTCGAAGACGCTTTCAAGCAGAAGCCCAAGGCAATCATCGTCTGCAATCCCTCGAACCCATGCGGAAAAGTCTTTACCCGCGAAGAACTTACGATAATCGCAGACCTTGCAAAAAAATACGACACATTTGTCATCACTGATGAAGTTTACGAGCACATCCTTTACAAACCGCATGAGCATACCTACATGGCCAGTCTTCCCGGCATGAAGGAGCGCACGATTACCTGCAATTCGCTTTCAAAAACCTATTCGATTACAGGTTGGCGACTCGGCTACACTCAGGCAAATCCACAAATCACCGAGCGAATCAAAAAAGTCCATGATTTTCTCACTGTCGGAGCTGCGGCCCCCTTGCAGGAAGCGGCAGTGACAGGCTTAAAATTCGGCGACGAATATTACAAAGACTTGCAGGAAAAATACACCCACAAGCGGGACCTTTTCTTGCGTGGTTTGGATACAATCGGACTTTCGCACACGGTTCCGGAGGGCGCATATTACATTCTGATTGATATTTCTGAGTTCGGTTTTGAGTCCGATTTGGAATTCGCGGAAGTTCTGGCGCAAAAAGTTGGAGTCGGCTCGGTTCCGGGTTCCAGCTTCTTTAAAGAGCCGGAAAATCGCTTCGTCCGTCTGCATTTTGCCAAAAAAGACGAGACACTGAACGAGGCGCTGAACAGACTGAGTGATATTCGGAAGAAAATGTAGGGGGAAGTCTCCCCCTCGGCTTCAATGGCTACGCCATTTTCGCCTGCCCCCTCTGCGGGCTCAAACGCCGCCCGCAACGCCTGCTTTGACATTGCCCATCACCCCAGGAGTTTTTATGACCAGCATAGAAATTTTTGAACACCTTCATCAGAATCCTGAGCTTCAGTTTGAAGAATTTGAAACTACAAGCTTCATCAAAAAAATCCTCACTGAGGAAGAAATTGAAATTCTCGACCTTCCGCTTAAAACAGGCCTTGTCGCCCGTATCACAGGCGCAAAACCCGGCAAAAAAATTGCTTTCCGCGCAGACATCGACGCCCTTCCGCTTGAAGAAAAGACAAATCTTCCATATAAATCAAAAAATCCGGGGAAAATGCATGCCTGCGGCCACGACATTCACATCTCGGTCGGCCTTGAAACAGCCCGTCTTTTAAATCATAAAAAATCTGAACTTTGCGGCGAAGTGCTTTTCGTCTTTCAGCCATCCGAAGAAAATGGAAAGGGCGCGCTTGAAGTCCTAAAAACTCATGTCCTCGATGGAATCGATGCAATTTTCTCGCTTCATTCAAGCCCGCTTTTGGATGTCGGCCAGGTGGGAATCAAGGAAGGCGCAATCACAGCTGCCGTGGACCTCTTCAAAATCAAAATTCACGGAAGAGGCTCGCATGGAGCAGAACCGCACACAGGTCGTGACCCGATTGCAGCAAGTGCGGCGGTCATCAGCTCACTGCAAACAATCGTCTCTCGCAACATAAGCCCGACAGACCAGGCACTGGTGAGCGTAACTCACATCGAAGGCGGATCAAACTGGAACATCATCCCAGAAGAGGTGCTTTTAGAAGGAACAATCCGCACCACAAATCCCGTCACCCGCTCGTTCGTAAGCAAACGCCTGGCAGAAATCGCTCAAAACACAGCGGCTGCCTACGAAGAAGAAGCCACGGTTGAAATCGAAAACGCTCCGCCCTGCACCAGCAACGACAAGGAACTTGCCGGCTACGCATGGGAAGTTGCCCAAAAATGTGGCCTTGAGCCAGTCCGGCCCGAAATCACAATGGTTGGTGAAGATTTTGCATATTATCAGGAAAAATTCCGCGGAATTATGGTCTGGCTGGGAGTTGGAAAAACAAAGCCGCTGCATAATCCCGAATTTACTGCAAATCCAAAGGCAATTGAAATCGGTGCTAAATATTTTCTGAAATTGCTTTTATCTATTGACTAAGTAGGTAAATAACTGTAATGTATACCTACTAAAACAGTAGGTATTAAAAGAAAAGGAAACAGTTATGGCATTGGATCAAGAGACAATTTACCGCGAGCATCCCTGCTTTGGGCCGCACAAACACAACAAGGGGCGTATTCACTTGCCCGTAGCCCCAGGCTGCAATATAGAGTGCCGCTTCTGCGACAGAAAAATCAACGAAAGTGAGAACAGGCCGGGCGTTACAAGTACAGTGCTCAAACCAGAAGAAGCCTGTGAATACATCCGCCGTGCGCTCGAACGCTGCCCGGAACTTACGGTCGTAGGAATCGCGGGGCCGGGCGACACACTTGCTACTCCCTACGCGCTTGAGACTTTCCGGCTTGTCAAAAAAGAATTTCCTCAGCTGATTCGTTGTATGAGCACCAACGGACTTTTGCTGCCGGAAAAGGCGGACGAGCTTGTTGAGGTTGGAATAGACACGCTCACAGTCACAGTCAATGCCGTACAGCCGGAAATCGAAGCCCAGCTCAACAACCGTATTATTTATCACGGAAAAATTTACACAGGTGTCGAGGCCGCAAAAATTCTGATTCAAAATCAGATTGAAGGAATCAAAAAGCTGGCCGATACAGGAATGTTAATCAAAGTGAATACGGTTTTGTGTCCTGGAATCAATGACAGCCACATAGAAGAAATCGCTTACACCGTAAAAGACGCAGGCGCGCACATCTACAACATCATTCCGCTGATTCCGCAGAATGAGCTTAAGCACCTTGAAGCCCCGACATTCAAGCAGCTCGACGATGCCCGAAAAGCCGCGTTCCCATACATAAACATTTTCACTCACTGTGCTCATTGCCGTGCGGATGCAATCGGAGTTCCGGGCGAGTACGACATAGGAAGTGAAATCTACATGGGACGGGTGAACACGAAGGAAACTTTCTCCCACGGGTGATGAAGGGGAAGCGGGGTTACTTGTTGTTAATCACCAGAGCCCCGATTACGCCGGGAACCCAGCCGACAAGTGTAAGAAGCAAAAATAAAGCCTACCCGTGTGGTGGCTAAAGTCAATAGATTCGATTGTGCGAGACTGAATAATCAATTTGTTACCATAATCCACGAAAGAATCTGCCTAGACCAAGAAAATCATTGTCATCATCATCTTCTTCATTGCTTAAATCAGTATCGTCAGTTCTATTCCATGGGGAAGTAAAATGAAGATCTCCCGAATCCATTTCCATAGATAAATTGTCGTCCATGCGCATGTGCAGATTACCGTCAGAGTCCATGCCCATGCTGTCGTCTAGTGGCATGATAAAATCACCATCTGAATAATCAAAAATCATGGGAATCCTCCATAAAATGATAATAGTCGGAATCTAATCTTAGTTATAATGACCCTTGCAGGAAATGATTTTTATATTTTGAAGTTCATCAATCACATAGACAAGACGATTTTCTTTATCAATTCTGCGAGAATATCCTGGATGACTTTTGAGTGATTCTGGTTTGCCGATTCCTTGCAATGCTCCATTTCTGCGAATATCTTCAAGCAGATCGTTTATCTTTTTTAGAGTCTTTTTATCTTGGGTTTGCCAGTACATATACTGCGAAAAAGCTTCTTTTGTGAAAGTAAAATCATTCATTAAGACTTCTCCATTGCTCGCAATTCATCCATTGATTTTACAACGACATCACCGCTTTCAAGCTGAGAAAAACTCTTATCAAGCATAGCCAGATAATCTGAATTTTGCATGGATTTTTGATTTTCTTTAGAAGAATTCTTTCTGTTGTTCAAAACTAAATCCAAAAAATGAGAAACGAATTCAAAATCTTGCTCATTTACCATGCGAAGTTTTTGTTCCAAGACAGCATACGGCATAAAATCCTCCTTAATTTATTATAACACAGTTTAGATATTCTGTCGCATTTCTGATTATGATTTTATTCTATCTTATTTATCAAATTTTTAGAATCGATCTAATACCAATCATTACTTTTTCAAAAGGTTCATGGTTTCCTTGCTTAAAATCATTAACCCCATCAGCAAGTTTTGAAGATAAATCACTCTTTTCCAACAAGTTGTCATACTGATCGATACTCATAATTACTTTGCCTGTTTCCACCGTTTGTTGCGTAGAATTCTGCATTAAGTCGTTAGCACGCTGTAAGGTCGGTTTGTGTACAGAGGGAACGAAGGTGAGAAGTGAAGATTGATTTTCGGAAATGAGATGTGTCATTGATGTTTTGATTCTTTCTTAAAATTTTCTAATTTATTATCATCTTTAGATTTTTCTACAGTTTTGGCAATGCCATTGACCATAGTTTCTGAAACGAAGACGATTTGCCCCTTTTTATTTTTATAGAAATTTGATGATAGTCTTTTGTAATAACCTCTCCTAAAATGTGGAGAAATTATTCTTCCATCGTTTGTTCTATTGATAGACTCCAAAACTTTTTCAGCAATTTCTAAAGTAAAAGAATTTTCATCATCAAATTCTTTTATATGATTAGGAACACCTTCTTTTATGCACTCTGGGAAAGCTTCCATATAAGCAATTGTGTTGATTGCTAAACGAAAAATTTTTGTTATTTCTTTTGCATCTTTAGTGTTCTGTTGTAGCAACTCTGTATAATTCTTTTCAGAACACCATGCTCCACCATTTCCTTCAGCCCATGATAAAACCATTTGATTGAATTGATTATTCATCAATCCAAAAGCAAATGCTTTATATTTATTTTCATAGGGAATGTGAATACCAAAAGGAAAATATTTCAACTTTAGAAATCCTTGCTCTGTTATAAATCCATTTTCGTCAATATATTTTCCTATTCCTGCTAAATCAGCCAATGGTATATTTTCAAGGAATTCTTTCAGACTTTTATCTGTAAAATATATATGCATCAATTTTTTTGTGGCATCAGAATACCAGAGATCCCATAGATAAATATTTAGTTGACTTTTTTGCCATGGTGCAAACGGATTATAACCAAATTTCTGAATCATCCTGTTGAAAAATATTTCTGGAGATTCTTTATAACGAGCATAATTCTTTAAATATATATCCCATTGTCGTGCTAGAGGTTTACTATACCAAATTGATTTCGCCATATTTTAATTACCTAATATTAAAACACATCATCTTGTTCATCTTCGACTGATTTAGCATTGTTGAAGTAGTAATACAGAATCAAATGTGCTGTTCCATCTAAATAGCCATCATCGGCAACGCAATCCAAAGCAGCACCGACTAAGTCATCTGTTAAAATTGTTTTTTCACCCCAAATTGCAGAAAGTCCTCTGGAACCTTCTTTCAATGTTCTGTACCAATATTCATTTTTTTGAAGCAAATCCAATATATTTGGATCAACCTTATCTATGATCTTCGGTTTACCGTAAGTTTTAGCGATTCTGTCTTTTACAGAATTAAAAGCATTTTGAATTTCCGTACCATATTTGTTACATGTAACGGAGTCAGAAATTGCTCTTATCTGATATAAACCAACCTTTTCATTTACATATACCGCATAATATGAAAACAACGGATGATTTTTCTTTGGTTTCACCAGATAGACATCATCTTTCATAAAAGAAGGCTCTTCTTCACATTGAGCAGAGATTTCATCAAGAGACATTCCCTTTTTCAAGCCAAATGGAGCTGCTAAAATTGTGAATGGAAGCAGTGCAAAAATTAAAGTCAATAATATTTTTTTCATATCAAAAATCTCCTTACATTTAATTATACCATGCATTTCCTGCTATTTCTTCGATTTGTTTTTCACTCATATCTTACCTCCACATTTTGAATCTTGCTTAGAAAGGATTTTGGCTCCATGTATAAATTTTCCAAGATCGGTTGCAGGTCGATGTAATCTTCATGTTCTGGTTTTGATTTGTTTTTTGCCATGACGACAATGTAGCCGTTATCCCATTTTTTGACTTTTGTGTATCGCTCAAGATTTTTTGAAGTCAAAAATGTCAGGGTTGTGCCATTAAAAGAGAAAGTTGAATAATTGCCTTTGCTGCTTAAAAATGCCGTTGTAGATTTCTGCATAGAAACAGATTAACATGATTGCTGAAAATTTCCAATAAATTCTTTTGTTGGCTTTCTTCTCCACTATCTTACCCACTTCAATTTTTCCTGCTACAATATTTCCATGAGTTCATATTGCACAGAATGTGGTACGCTTCTTGTCGAAAAGGAGCTTGAGGATGCCGCCGTTCGTGAAATCAAGGAAGAGACAGGCATGACTGCAAGCCGAGTTCATTTCAACAGAACGAGTTTCTTTGAAAAGTCAAACACGCTTATGTGCAATTTTACGGCTTTCGTAAAAGATGCGAGTGAACTGAATCCGAACAAGGAAATTGATTCTTACAAGTGGTTTGATCCAGATGAAGCCCGAAAGAATATTCTCCCGGACAGCCTGGCTTCTAAGTTTTTGAACGCTTATCTTGATGGGTTGCGTTAGGGGGTGTAGCACTGCCGAAGGCATTCCGAAATGAAGGAGCATTGCGACTGAATGGAGGAATGGAGCGTTAGCGAAAGTGCGGAACACCCGACCGCCTGCTGAAAGCAGGCGGTAACGCCCGGCATTATCGACGTTATTTGAAGTGTACCCCAAAAGTTGGAGACAATTTTTGGAGGTACACTTTTTTTATGTCTAAGTTAAGTTTAGAGAGAAAAGCTGAAATTGTAGAACATTACATTAATACGACAGATGGGTATGC
>Ga0129306_1000597_pt1 | contig 54635 bp, 46 predicted proteins | sample P827metagenome_FD_94438 | JGI IMG/M metagenome (GOLD analysis project Ga0129306, IMG submission 94438) | Capybara group fecal microbial communities from Wisconsin, USA - P827 metagenome | ecosystem: Host-associated > Mammals > Digestive system > Large intestine > Fecal | place: USA: Wisconsin... | reverse complement strand
TGATGACAGAAGCAAAAGCGATTGGTCGTATGGTAGATACAGCAAGTCGTCAAGCGTGGCTTTCTCTTGAAGTGCCACATCCTGTATGCCGGTATTGATAAAATTGTCCATATCGTAACGGTAAACACGCGCATAGTGAATATTGTTAAAAACATCCGAGTAAAGGGAAGTAAACGCCACGTCATTACCCTCCAACTTCTCAACTATAGGAGCTGTGTTGACCGCCAAATTAGCAGGGTCGTTTATTGTTAGATAGTCACATACACCAAGGTTCGTTTTTTTGATACGTGAAAGTATAATGTCTTGCGCATTATATAAATCCATACCCACTGAAACAATATAGTCGTCAGTTAAGACTATATCGCAATAATGAATTCGATAGTTGAATCCAATATTAATCAAATTTGGATACGAACCATAAGGATTGCTAAAAGTATAATAATCGAAATTCGTTCCATTAATTTGACCGACAAGAAGATCACTCTCGCTTACGGCAAAAACGTCAGGCTCATAGTGGTCATACATTCCCCCATTTATTGCGACCCCAATATTTTGTGTCACAGCATCAAGATAAACTTTTATCTGCTTTACAAATTCTAATGGCAATTTGAAGCAAGTGGCTTGAAAAGTCTGTGAATTAATGTCTGCTTCCTTGAAATATCCCAACAGCGTGTGTCCATCAGTAAGATCTGTTCCGCAAAAATAAACATAATCATTCAGCACATCAAAATCTGAAACTATGATGTCCCGAATGGTGGCGATGCGTCCTGCCAAGAGAGTGTTGAATTTTAAAAACTCACTATAAGTGGCATCAGACCTGCTTGACAGAATCTCATTGCCTGACGTAGACATATGTACTGAATGTAATGCGATTGGGCAAGAGCAACTTGTGCTGAAGGCCCGATGCGGCCCCTGTGCATAAACAGCAGTGCCAAACAAAACCAATGCTAATTCTACCAACAGAAAATTCAAATAAAATTTTTTCATATCTATCTGTATTAGAAGTTAATAATTAATTTTAGCGTGGTTGTCCAACCACATTTCAATACTGCAAAGGTATAAAGAAAAAATTAAAAATGCAAGCGAAATGAAAAAAAAATTAGACTTGGCGGTGGATGTGCCGCATCATAAGACCCTAATTACAAAACACTTGTCGTAGCTTTAGCCCTGAAAGGGCGAAGGATTACAGGCAGGGGTGGAGCGCAGCTGAACCCCTGCAGGAAACGGGGCCATAGAAGAAAGCCCCGAAGGGCCGACGGAAAAACGACGTAGGGCATTGGTTTGACGCTGCGACACACCACCAGCCTAGGCTGTTTAGCTATCGGAACGGCTGGTGCGACACACCACCAGCCTTCGTTTTTGTTCACCGCATCACAATTGGAACAGCTGGTGCGACACACCCCGGCCTTCGGCCACCCCTCTCCGAGAGGGGATGGGCTGCCGCATCACATTTGTTGTCAATATATTATTGGATTCGCAAAGTGCCGCTGCCGCGTCATCCCCTCTCGGAGAGGGGTGGCCGAAGGCCGGGGTGTGTCGCACCGTCAAACATCGACAATCTGGGGTGTGTCGCACCATCGAGCATCGACAATCCGGGTGTGTCGCACCATCAAACAATATATTCTGTCGCCCCGTCGGGGCTTTATGGATTTGCCCGATTGACCGAAACTGTCTACCTTGAATAACGCTGAATAATGAACACGGATTGCGCGGATAGAACGGATGAAGAATCCGTGTTAATCCGAGCTTTTCGTGTTCAAAAAGATCCAATTAATATCATAATTCTCCGCATCGGCAAAAATAGAAAAAAATGTTAAAATTGCACCGTTCTTACTTAAACACTTGAAAACCAACAAAATGACAAAACACCATCTATGCTTCATAACTGCCTATCCCTTAGTCCTTTACAAGACCGCCACTGGTTGTTGTCCGCTTGTTGTCCGCTTGATGTCCGCTTGTTGTCCGCTTTAAAAGCGGACAACAAGCGGACATCAAGCGGACAACAAGCGGACAACAACCAGTGTTGATATAGCCGAAAGACGGCGAAAAGACAGCGTTTTGCCATCGTTGGACGGGATAAGGCAGTTGTAGGGGATGGCAAATGACTGTTTTTGTGGCGTATTTTTTTCAATTTGTGGCCGTGGCCTTGTTATTTTGTGTATCTTTGCAAAATCGTTCAACAAAAACCTTAAAGCTATGAACATACTGACTACCACACTGAAACGTTACACGAGCGTCAGCCTGATGCTGCGCATTTTCATCGGTCTTGTGATTGGCGCCATACTGGGACTTGCGCTGCCGGGATGGACCGGCGTGGGCATACTGGGGCGCATCTTTGTCAGCGCGTTGAAAGGCATTGCACCTGTATTGGTGGCGGTGCTGGTCATCTCGTCGATTGCCAAGGCGGGGCGCGGTATGGGGCGTCGCTTCACATCGTTGGTGTTCATCTATCTGCTCTCCACCTTCATTGCCGCCGTGTGCGCCGTGGTGGGCAGTTTTCTGTTCCCCGTGACCCTTGAACTGGGCGAGGTGGCGCAAAGCGTAGAGGTGAGCGAAGGCGCCGGCTCGCTGGGCGACGTGTTCACCAACTTGCTGACAGGTATGGTGGGCAACCCCATTGCGGCAGTGGCCAATGCCAACTATATCGCCATCCTGTTCTGGAGCATCATACTGGGCGTGGCGCTTAAGACCACGGCGTCGAAGGCCACGGTGCAGGTGGTGCACGACCTGAGCGACGTGGTGTCGCGCGTGGTCAAGTGGGTCATCCAGTTCGCCCCGTTCGGCATTCTGGGCCTGGTGTTCACCACCGTCAGCGAGAACGGTCTGTCGGTATTCACCACCTACGGCCACCTGCTACTGCTGCTGGTGGGCTGTATGCTGGTCAACACTTTGGTTTTCAATCCGCTTATCTCATTTGTAATGCTGCGGAAGAATCCCTATCCCCTACTCTTCACCTGCCTGAAGGAGAGCGGTCTGCAGGCCTTCTTCACGCGGTCGTCGGCAGCCAACATACCCATCAATATGGCGCTGTGCAAGAAGATGGGGCTCGACGAGGAGTTCTACTCTGTCAGCATCCCGTTGGGAGCCACCATCAATATGGACGGCGCCGCGGTGACCATCACGGTCTTCTCTCTTGCGGTGGCCAACACGGTGGGCGTGGATGTAAGCTTTGCCTCAGCGCTGTTTCTGGGCATCATAGCCACCCTCGGCGCCTGCGGCGCCTCGGGCGTGGCCGGCGGCAGCCTGCTGCTTATCCCGATGGCCTGCTCCTTCTTCGGCATCGGCAACGATGTGGCTATGCTGGCCGTGGCCATAGGCTTCATTATCGGAGTGGTGCAGGACTCGGTGGAGACGGCTCTCAATTCGAGCGGCGACGCGTTCTTTACCGCCACCGCCGAATACTACGACCGTCGCAAGCACCAGCAATAAGCTGCTGGCGACAAGCCGTCGGGAGAGAGACGACAACAAAGGCGGGGCTTTCCGGAATCGGAAAGCCCCGCCTGCTTTGTGTGTCGGACCGATGTGCAGTCCGCTTAGGTCTGTTTATTTCAGGATGACCGTTGCGCGACGGTTCTTGGCGCGGTTCTCATCGCTGTCGTTGGGAACGATGGGCTCTTCCTGGCCGCTGGTCTTGACCTCGATATTGGCGGCAGGGGCACCAAGACTTATCATATATTTCTTCAGGGCCTCGGCACGCTTCATACCGTATTTGAGGTTGACCTGCGGCGTACCGGTATTGTCGGTGTGGCCGGTGATTTCAGCCTTGAGGTTGGGGTCCACCATCATTGATGCGCAGAGGGTGTGGATGATGGCATCGGTCTTGCTGTCGAACTTGGGAGTGGTACCCTTGGTCTCGAAGTATACGGTTGCGTTGATGTCGTCAAGCTGTTTCTGCATTTCGACGCGTGTAACGGGCTGTGCCGGCATATTCTTATGGAGGGCAGCGATGCTGTCAAGCAAAGCCTGTTCGCGGGCACGTGCTTCGGCCTCGGCCTTTGCACGGGCGGCACGCTCGGCGGCGGCACGCTGTTCGGCCAAGGCTCTTTCCTGAGCTAAACGCTCGGCTTCGGCTTTCTCGCGGGCCAGTCTCTCCTTGGCGGCGCGGGCCTCGGCCTCAGCCTTCACAAGAGCCAGGCTGTCAGCCTCGGCTTTGGCACGGGCTGCCTGCTCGGCAGCGAGCATCTCGGCTTTGCGTTTGCCGCCAATCCAACCAAGGTCGACACCAATCTTGAGGCCAACACGCAACAGGTGGAGACCGTCGATCTGGTTGGAAGCGAAGGTGCCGTTGTAGGTGTGCTGCGAGCCGTCGGCAGCGATGTCGATAAGCGGGTTCTCGGTCTCTTCGGCCATACTGTTGAGGCTGTAGCCGCCATAGATGCCGAGGTAGAGACCCCAGTTGTTCTTAAGGCTCAGGCGATAGCCGAGATCGGCAATCAGGCTGACGCCCATCTTCAGGCCTTCGATGCTGCTCTCGAGGTCGGCGTCATAGGTACCAAAGCCGTGCGAGGGCAGGTCGTAGACGGTATAGCCCAGTGCGGGGAAGTAGCCGCTGGTGGTGTAGGAGCCGTCCTGGGCTTTGTATTTGCCGCTCAGAGGCAGGTCGAACGAAGCACCGAGACCGGCAAGGAAGGTCCACTTGTCGTTCCTTACGCTGCGCCAGAAGAGCTCGACGGGAATGCTCAGAAAGTTAACGCCCTGACGCTCTTTCCAGTCGTTGAAGTCGGTGTTCAGGTCGTACTTTACGTTCGGGTTGTCGTTGTGGGTAAGGCCGGGCGTGACCTCAGTGAAATCATACAGCGTAGAGGAGTTGGCACGGTCGAAGTGGGCGCCGATGCCCAGTCCGAAGTGTTGGCCGAAGAAGTGGGTGTAGTGCAGTCCGGCTTCGATGCCGATGCCAAGGCTGTGTGTACCGTTGGCGGGGCTGCAGACCATTGTGTTCAATCCGGCTGCTGGATGGAGTGTGAGGCCGATATAATTGTCAAAGTCGCTCTTTTGCGCCGTGACAGCAAGCGTCACAGCCAATGCAGCGAACAAGGTCATAATACGTTTCATATTCTTGAATTTTAATTTATTATCAAAAGCAAACTTTATTCCACATTAGTTACGGATGACACGCACCACATTGCCGTCGATGCTGACGATATAGCTGCCACGCTGGTAGCGCGACATATCGATAGTCGTCGTGTTGCCTTCGAAGGCGCGGTCCTCAAGCACCACACCGGCGGTGTTGGTGACGCGCAGCGTGTGGTTGACGGAGGTGGCATTGGTAATGGTGACGCTGACCTCGCCTGCTGTGGGGTTAGGATACATCTTCACACTCACGGGCTCTTCGCTGATGAGGGTGTTCATATCCTGCTGCGGGCAGGTGAATGTGGCGACGCCGTTCATTCTGCAGCTGACAAAGTATTCGCCCGTCAGTCCGCCTTCTTGCTGGTAGAAATAGTTATTTGCGCCGGGGATAAGGGTCCACTGCGGGTCGCCCGTCTCGCGATGATACCACTGGATGTCGGTGAGGCACTGGCAGGTGTCGACAAGTGCTATGACATCATCGAACAGAGGCATAACGTAGGTCTCGGGCAGGTTGACGTGGAACGAGATTCTGATTGCCGGGCTGATGAGCGTAGGATAGTTGTGGTCGCGGAAGTTGAGCGTGGCGGTATAGTCGCCGGTCACGACACCTGCGGGGATGTTGATGCTGATAGTACCCGTGGGGCCGGGAGTGGTCAGGTTGGTCCAGTTGACGTTGGCGAAAGCGGGGTCGTCGAATAGCAGTCGGTACTGGTCGGGATTGCCCGAAACCAGATGGTACTGTATGGCAGCAGTGCCGGAGCAATAGCCATAGGCCTCGACTTCAAGACCCTGATTGTAGCCGTTCTGACCGCCGTAGGTCGGGTCAGGACGCATATCCTCGATAATGGCGCCATTGTGGATTACCTTCTGCGAATAGAGCAGCTGATAGTTGGCCACCGCTGCGCCGAAGATGGCGTAGGTGATAGTGATGTCCTTGTCCGAGCCCAGGTTCGGGTTGTCGTAGTGGGCATCGACGGTGTGGGTCAGCACATCATTCGACAGGACTCCGTCCAACTTACCGACGCTTTTTACAGCGGCTGAGTCGTTGCCATCATAGAATTTGGTGGTGACAATCGAGCTGTTCTCCACCGTTACCGTGGCGGGAAGGATGGTCAGCGTCACCGTGGCGGTGCTTTGGTCGAGCGAGTCGCCAGCCACCATCGGAGTGGCGGTAACAGTGTAGACACCTGCATTGGTGGGGAAATTGGGAGAGACGAAGACTTCGCTTCCTTTCACGAAAGTCAGCGTCGTGTTTCTGGTGACGCTCTGTGCGTCGACATAACTGGCCGAAAGGCCCAAATAAGGCGTTGCCGTATAGGTGGTTGTCAAATCGCCAGACCATACGACAGTGTAGACGTTGACACCGTCACCAGACCTGCTTGGCATAGCAGCATTGGCGGGAAGCGTACTGGCCTGCATAGTGACCGTCGCAACCGTCAACAAAAGCAAAAAACTGAATAAACGTTTCATCATAGTTAAAGTTATTAATTATTGGTAATCATTTGGTTCTATTGTGTGAATTATCTGTATGTTCCAAGCTTTAAAAGCATTCAGGACAATACCGTTATCAGAGTGCAAAGATACAAATTTATTTTAAATATCCGGCATTTTTTTGAAAAATTCACTTTTTTCTTCACATTTTTGACGTGCAAATCTTACTAAATCAACCAATAAAAACCCATCGCTCTACACTTGCCCAAGAAGCAAAATCACTACAATTAGGTATTGCCTGTTCATCAAAGAGTTAGTATTTTTGCAAAATCAAATTATCACATACTACTAAATGTTACTCTCTGAATTACAAACAGGTGAACGCGGTGTAGTGGTACGCGTACAGGGTCACGGAGCCTTCCGCAAGCGCATTATCGAGATGGGCTTCATCAAAGGCGTGACGGTAGAGTCCATTCTCAACGCGCCTCTCAAAGACCCAATAAAATACCGCATAATGAACTTTGAGGTGTCACTGCGCCGCAGCGATGCCGAAAGAGTTGAAATAGTAAGTGAGCGTGAAGCCGAGCAGGAGATTGCAAACCATAGCGACTACAAAGGAATCGAGGTCGAATCCCAAAGTGCGGCAGAGCATATCGCCGAAGAACGTGGCCGCACCATCAACGTGGCCCTTGTAGGCAACCCCAACTGCGGCAAGACCAGCATCTTCAACATCGCCGCCCACGCCCACGAACGTGTAGGCAACTACAGCGGTGTAACCGTCGACGAGAAGGTGGGCACCTTCCAGCACGGAGGCTACACCTTCAACCTTGTCGACCTGCCAGGCACCTATTCGCTCAGTGCCTACTCACCCGAAGAGCTCTACGTGCGCAAACACATCATCGAGAAAAACCCCGATATCATCCTCAACGTCGTCGATGGCAGCAACTTGCAGCGCAACCTATACCTCACCACACAGCTCATAGATATGGACATAACGATGGTGATGGCCCTGAATATGTATGACGAACTGCAGCGTAGCGGCGACCGGCTCGACATCGGACAACTCTCCACACTGCTGGGTATGCCCATAGTGCCAACCACTGGACGCAGCGGCGACGGCATAGACCGCCTCTTCGACAAAATCATAGAGGTCTACGAAGGCCGAGACACCACGACCCGACACATCCACGTCAACCACGGCCGCGAACTGGAACGCTGCATCAAGCAACTCCGCACCGAGCTCTATGAACACGGCTTCAGCGACAGCCTCTCAACCCGCTTTTTGGCCATCAAACTGCTGGAGAACGACAAGCAGCTGGAGCAATACACCAACCAGCGCGACCCCGACGGCAGCGTCACCAAAATGCGTGACCAGATTGCCGACAAGTTCAAGAAAGAGATTGGCCGCCGACTCGTGGACAAAGACATAAGCAAAGGCCATCAAGTGACAGTGGAAGAGGAGCCGCAGGACATCGAGAGCGCCATCACCGACGCCAAGTATGCCTTTGTGCGCGGCGCGTTGGCCGAATGCTACACCAAGAACGAGAAGAGCACACTCCACAAACACACCGACCGCATCGATGCCATCGTCACCCACCGCTGGCTCGGCTATCCGGTGTTCCTCATCTTTATGTTCATCACCTTCTACTGCACCTTCGCCCTTGGCGCCTACCCGATGGACTGGATCGACGCCCTCTTCGGATGGCTGGGCGAGCTGGTGACCGACAATATGGCCGAAGGTCCATTGCGCTCGCTGCTGGCCGACGGCATCATAGCCGGCGTAGGCTCCGTCATCGTCTTCCTGCCGAACATCCTGATTCTCTATCTTTTCATCTCCTTTATGGAAGACAGTGGCTATATGGCCCGCGCAGCGTTCATTATGGACAAGCTGATGCACAAGATGGGGCTGCACGGCAAAAGCTTCATTCCTATGATAATGGGCTTTGGCTGCAACGTGCCTGCAATAATGGCCACGCGTACCATCGAGGACCGCAAGAGCCGCCTGCTCACAATGCTCGTCATCCCTATGATGAGCTGCTCGGCCCGCATACCTGTCTACGTAATCCTTGTCTCGGCCTTCTTCAGCAAATATGCCGCCCTCGTACTCACGGGGCTCTACCTGCTGGGAATGATTATGGCCGTGCTGATGGCAAAACTCTTCAGCCGCTTTGTCGTCAAGGGCGACAGCCTGCCTTTCGTGATGGAGCTTCCGCCCTACCGTATGCCCACCGCCAAAGCCGTGCTGCGCCACACCTGGGAGAAAGGCAAGGAATATCTCAAGAAGATGGGTACCATCATCCTCGCCGCCAGCATCATCGTGTGGGCACTGAGCTATTTCCCCACCAACGCCGACCGCAAGGTGCAAGCCGAGAACTCGTATATGGCCAAAATAGGCAAAACCATTGAGCCGGCAATGAAGCCCTGCGGCTTCGACTGGAAACAGAGCGTGTCGCTGCTCAGCGGTGTCTTCGCCAAAGAGGTGGTAGCGAGCACGATGACCGTAGTCTATGCCACCAGCAGCGAAGAGGCTGAAGAGCTTGAGGATTTCGAAGCCGAAGAGAACGGCAGCCGAATATCGCAGCTCATCCAGCAGAATATGACGCCCCTAAGTGCCGCTTCTATGCTGCTCTTCATACTGCTCTATATGCCCTGTCTCAGCACCATAATCGCCATCAAGAACGAGAGCGGCAAGTGGAAGTGGGCCTTCTTCACTATGGCCTACACCATCGGCCTCGCCTGGATAGCATCCACACTACTGTTCCAAATAGGCAGCCTGCTCATCTGAACCTCAACCACGAATTAAACAAAGTCCACCTTTCGTTTAATTCGTACAATTCGAGGTTTTAAAATCAATTCGAAGTCAATGCAAACCGCAATAGTCATAATCATCCTCTTAGCGACACTGGCGTTCGTCGTGCGGTGGGTTGTGCGACAGGCAAAGGGCAAGGGTGGATGCAATTGCGGATGCAGCCACTGCCCGATGAACGGAAGCGGCGAGTGCCACTGCAACGACAAAAAACAAGAGCCTTAAACAATGAGCACACTGATAATAGGAATACTGCTGCCGCTTGCCGGCACGATGCTCGGCTCTGCGTTCGTGTTCTTTATGCGCAAAGAGATCCCCGACCGGTTGCAGAAGACCCTGTTGGGTTTCGCCAGCGGCGTGATGGTGGCTGCCAGTGTGTGGTCGCTGCTCATCCCCAGCATCGAGATGGCCGGCGAGAGGATTGTGCCCGCCGCCGTCGGATTTCTGGCCGGCATAGCCTTCCTGCTTCTGCTCGATGTGGTTACGCCCCACCTGCATTTAGGGTCCGATGCCTCCGAGGGACCGCGATCACGCTTGTCGCGCACAGCGATGCTTGCACTCGCCGTCACCCTGCACAATCTGCCCGAAGGAATGGCTGTAGGCGTGGTCTTTGCCGGCGAGAGCCACGGTCTCACGCTAAGTGCAGCGCTGGCCGTGAGCATCGGCATAGCGATACAGAACATACCCGAAGGCGCCATCATCTCGATGCCAATGCACGCCGAGGGCAACTCGCGCTGGAGGTCGTTCCTCATCGGTTCGCTGAGCGGCGTTGTCGAGCCATTAGGCTCGGTAGCCATACTGCTGCTCGCCTCGACGCTGGGCGTAGCCCTACCCTATTTGCTGGCCTTCGCCGCGGGCGCAATGATGTATGTCGTTGTCGAGGAACTCATTCCCGAAACCGCCCAGGGCACCCACACCAACCTCTCCACCATCGGCTTCGCCATAGGCTTCGTGCTTATGATGGCAATGGATGTACTGCTGGGCTGAAACCGCATTTCCACCATAACGTCACCAGTATCAAAAAACGGCAACAGTCGTTGCACAGCACCTGCGCAACGACTGTTGCCGGTATATAGTAACAAACAAACTATTTCTCAAACTGCCATCTGTATTCCGACGGCGTCATACCCGTCTCACGCTTGAAGAAACGGCTCAGCGTGGCCTGATTGTTGAAACCCAGCTTGACGCTGACATCCTGCAGCGACATATTGGGCTCGTTGCGAAGCAGCGCCTTGCTCTGCGCCACAACATACAGCCTTATCCAATGGCTTGCGCTATAGCCCGTTTCCTGCCTGATGGTGGTACTGAAGTGCTTGGAGGTGAGATGGAACAGATCTGCATAGAAGTCCACATTGCGTTCCGTCAGGCAATGTTCCACCAGTGCGTTGTAGAACTGCGTGCTCAGCCTTATCTTGCTCATAGGCTGTTCCTTGGTATTCTTCTGACGGAAAATCTCAATCATCTGTATCAGCACATCGAACACACTCGTCATCAGCTCTTTGCGAGCCGGCACATCGAGTTTCGAAATCTGACGCATCGACTCAACGATGCTCTTTATGCTCACGTACTGCTCCTCGTTCAGATGATATGAAGGGCTGTTCTCATATTTAAACCTGTTCAGATGCAGATAGCGGTTGCTTAGGGTGACAAAATGCGATGTCGACACCACAACGAGTGTCATCTTGGAGTCTCTGCTTGCTGTTTTGATGGTCAAAACGTGGTTGGGATAGATCACAGCAATGTCGAGCGGGTTGAAATGAACTGGCAATGAGTCGTATTCACCCTCAGCCGTCCCCTTGTGGTTAATGCAGATTGTCAGATAAGGCGAGATGTACGGTTTGCCGTAATCAGGCATACTTGTAATGTTGTCTTTGACTATTATGCCTGCTTCGTCAACGCTCTTTTCTTTTAAATCAATGTCATTCTGTATTTTGCGTTTCATTTCTTTGGATTTTGATTTTGCAAATATCGGATTTTTTTACAGAATCGGAGTGTTTTTCGGTGTTTTTGGCAAAATATTCAGAATTGACGAGAACAAAATGCAAAATGGCGAGGGAAATTCCCCTCGCCATTGCGGTTAGTTATCATTCGATTTTAACTTGGAAATCAGCGCATCAAGCATCCGCGACAGAGCAGCGAAATCCTCGGGTCGCGATTGTCCATCGCTCCAGCCTTGTGTTATGCAGGCTGGAATCGTCTTTGCTGCCTCCTCCAGCTTCTTCCCTTTGTGGGTAAGGCCCACGATGGTGCGCCGCTTGTCAATGAAGTCAGTATTGCGTTTGACAAGCCCTTCCTGCTCCATTCGCTTCAGCAGCGGTGTCACGGTGTTGGTCTCAAGCAAGAGCCTGTGGGCTATATCGTTGACGCTCTGCCAGTCCTTCTCCCACAGCAGCAGCATAACAAGATACTGCGGATAGGTCAGTCCCAGCGGCTCAAGCAGCGGCCTGTAGGCCTGCGTCACTAAGCGCGAGGCTGCGTAGAGGCGGAAACACAGCTGATTGTCAAGCTTAAGCTGGTCGTACATCAGAGCATCTCCTCTATTGCCTTCTCAAAGTCCTTTGGCTCGGTGGTCGGAGCGAAACGCACGATGCGGCTGCCGTCGCGCGAGACGAGGAATTTGGTGAAATTCCACTTGATGTCGCTGTCCTTCTCGACACTCTTGCTGATTGTCTTGAACATAGCAGCGGCGGCTTTGGCCTTCAAGCCCTTGTATTCCTCAGTGGGAGCCTGCTCCTTCAGATAGGTGAAGATGGGGTGTTCGTCCTTGCCGTTGACGTCGACCTTCTTCATTATCTGGAACGTCACGCCATAGTTGAGGCGGCAGAAACTCTCTATCTCGCTGTCTGCGCCCGGGTCCTGGTTGGCAAACTGGTTGCACGGAAAGCCGATGCACACCAGACCGCGCTCACGATACTTCTCGTTGAGCTGCTCCAGCCCGTCAAACTGGGGCGTGAAACCGCACTTGCTGGCGGTGTTGATGATGAGAAGGACCTTGCCTTCAAACTCCTTGAAATCTATCTCCTTACCGTTGCTGGCGATAGCCTTAAAGTCATAAATTGATGCCATAATTCTATTTTTTATTGTTAAACATTAATCAATTTCGGTCTTCAACTGCGTTTGCGATCGTCTTCGGCACCGGCCTTGCGGCTATAAAATGCGTTGCTTGAACATCTTACGGTGCTACAAATTATATCGTTCACGATACAAAAATACACAAACTTTTCGATATACAAACTAAAGGTGAAACATTTATGATTATTTAACAATATGTCGCACGCGATACAATCCACCCACAAACCCTACCCTAAAGCCATACAAACACCATACCAACTCCGTCATATGTACAATATATGTACAATACTTGTACAATATTTGTACGTTTACCAATTGTACATATATTGTACAAGTATTGTACATATATTGTACAACGGACGGAGTTGGTACCTCGAGAATACGGCCAAGAACGGGAGGGGGACGAAAGACGATCAGCCTCCGATTTTGATGCGGCAGAAGGAGCGCATCAGGGCATCCCACCAACGGGCCGGCAGCAGCCAGTGGACGAAAACGCCTATGTGCGCAAAGCGTCCGGTGCGGTAGCGGGCCTTGGGGCGACGGCGGTTCACGGCACGCACTATGGCGTGGGTTATCACCGACGGCTTGGACAGCCAGGGGCCCGAATAGGCCGTGTGGAGCAGGTCGACCTCGGCCGAGGCGGTGGCCTCGTAAGGAGTGCCGGCCGAGGACTCTTTCAGGTGGCGTGCGGCGATGATGCCCCAGTCGGTCTTGATGCCGCCGGGCTCTATCATCACCACGTCGATGCCGAAGGGCCGCATTTCCATCCGCAGAGCGTCGCTGAAGGCCTCGACCGAGTATTTCGACACGTGGTACCAGCCGCCGTAAAGCAGCACCATCTTGCCGGCGATGGACGAGGTGTTGACTATGCGGCCCCTGCCCTGACTGCGCATTATGGGCAGCACCATCTGGCACAGGCGCGCCAGTCCGAACACGTTGACTTCGACCTGGCGACGGGCCTCTTCCATTGCCACCGTCTCGATGGCTCCGAAGTAGCCGAAGCCGGCATTGTTCACAAGCACGTCGATGCGGCCCTCGGCCTCCATCACGGCCTTTACGCCTTCCTGCATCGACTGCTCGTCGGTGACATCCATCCTGATTGGCACAATGCCCTCTTTGCGAAGCGGTTCCATCAGCTCTACGCGGCGTGCAGCGGCGTAGACCTTGTGGCCCTGGTGGGCAAGAGCGACGGAGGCGTCATAGCCTATGCCGCTGCTGGCGCCCGTGAGCAGTATAACCTTGCCTTTTGCCTTCATTTCTTTGCTTTTTTATTGGATTTCAACTCTGTGTCGCTGACCACCTTGGTGTCATAGCCTATCTTTTTCATCGCTGCCTGCAGGCCTTCGACGTTGTTTTTCTTTGCGTCGTAGGTGATGGCCACCTCTTGGCGTTCAAGGCTGGTTTCCACCTTCTTGACACCTTTTTCAAAGCGCATATTGCTTTTTATTTTGTTCTCGCAGTTCTCGCAGTGCATTGCGGGAGTCGGGGTGACGACAAGGATGCGCAGACTGCTTGCGCCGATGGCCGTCATCAGGGCCATAAATATTACTAACAGTTTGGTTTTCATATCTTATTTATTTTAAATTCATTCTTATTCCGGCGTATGCCATAATGCCGTGGACGGGTCCCCAGATGAGTGTGGGCTCGAAGTCGGAGACCCAGGGGTTGGCGGCGTTGATGATGGGATGCGGCTGACGGTAGTTGGTCAGGTTCTCGCCTCCAACGTAGAGCGAGAAGTGGCGGAACTCGCGCGTTACCTGTGCGCTGAGCTGCAGGAAGGCGGGGAACTCCGTGCTCCACGACGGGGTGCCGTCGACCAGCAAGTAGGGCGTCGGCATCCGTCCGCCGCCGTTGAGCGACAGGGTTACGTCAAACTGCCAGAGGGCCATCATCGGCTTCCAGTTGAGGGTCACAAGGCCCTTGTAGCGCGACGTGAGGGGCTTTTCGAGCAGCTGGCCGCCGTAGGTGCAGCGCACGTAGTTGTAGCGGAATGCCGAGAGGATGTTGAGCTCGTCGGAGAAGTCGTAGGAGGCATCGACCTCCACCGTGTGCGAGAAGGATGAACCCGTCAGGTCGTGGATGATAATCCTGGTCGGGTCGGCGTCATAATCGACCACGTTCTGATGGATGAAGTCGGTGTAGTAGTATTCTGCGTTAAGCTTCAGTTTCTTCTTACCCAGAGGGACATAGAAGTCCATCGAGATGCCGCTGTTCCAGGCCTCTTCGAATGTGGCGTCGGGTTGCAGCTGCCGCCCCGAGGCGAGGAGGTAGTGGTATTCGGTAAAGTAGCAGAACGGCGTCCTGAAGCCTTTGCCCGACGAGAGGCACACGGTCATCCAGTCGGTGAGCGTCCATTTCAGGTGCAGGCGCGGGGTGATGAATGTGCGCTCATAGAGGCTGCTGTAGTCGGTCCTCAGGCCTGCCATAGCGGTCAATTTGTAGGAGGGCATATAGGTGTACTGGGCGTAGAAACCGGGCGCGTAGTCTCGCGTCTGCCAGTTCAGCGCAGTCGTTCGCAAAAGGCTCTCGTCGAGTCTGTCGCAGTTGAAGCTGAGACCCGTCGAGAGGCTGTGATCCTCGTCGAAGTCGTGTTCGAGCACAAGTCGGCTTGTGAAGCTCAGATGGTCGCTGCTGAACACTTTAGGGCCGAAGGTGCCGTCGAGCGAATAGTAATAGGCGTTCGCAAGGAAGGCGACGTTGGTGTTGTGCTCACGGTTCAGAAGGTAGGCGTGCTTCATATAGGCCTCGCCACGCTGTGCGTCGAGCAGGACACGAAAGGGGTTGGCCACCGTAAGCATCTGACCGCCCTCGCGCTGCTCCTGCAGGTAGCCTATGCCGGCGTGCATTATATAGCGACCTTTGGCATATTTCCAGCGATTCTGCAGGTTCAGCTGCCTGATTGCGGGCGAGTCGTGCCACAGGTCGCCGTCATCATCGTGATGGCCGAAGTCGTGCTCATAGTGTGCCAGCAGGATGGTGCTCAGGTTCTTGCCCAGATGCCTGTTGATTGCGGCATTGGCTTCGGTTTTGAGACGGCTGTCACCATACAGGTTTACCTGCACGGAGGGGTCGTCGTCGGGCTTCAGGTACTCGACATTGATTTGGCCTGTGATGCTCTGCGGGCCGTTCTTAACGCTCGATGCGCCCTTGCTCACCGAGATGCTTTTCATCCAGGCCCCGGGCACATAGCCCAAGGCGTAGGGCAGCGACGCGCCAAGCGACGACGGAAGGCCCTCATTGAGCATCTGCACATACTGACCGCTGAGGCCCAACAGCTTTATCTGTCTGGCGCCAACAGCAGCGTCGTTATAGTTCACATCGACCGAGGCGCTGTTGACGAAGCTCTCGCCAAGGTTGCAGCAGGCGGCACGGAACAGCTCGGTCTGGCCGAGGTTCACACCATTCTCCACCCCACCCATACGGCTGCGGCCGGGAGCACGGTGCGACTTAACCGTCACGGTGCCAAGCGTGGCGCTCTGCACAGTGTCCTGCTGCGCCATCGCTTCAGTGCCGCATAAAGCTATGCAGCACAACAATATAAAACGTTTCATTGATTGATCTTGATGTTGATTAAACTGATACAATACACTTTAAGCCGCCGGCAGCGGCTTCACATAAGCAGTCAATCAAACATCAGACTCGGAGGACCGTGGTCTCGACAAAGCCTGTCGGCGGACGCCCCGAGGGGACAACAGGGATGACGACAGAGATGCTGCGGCACTCGGGCTTCGGCATCGCCGGCGCAACTGCCAGCGTCACAGGCTGCGGATTAGGCACGTCTGCATTGTGCTGCATCACGCTTGCCGACAAATGCATAACTGTTACCGACATACAGTCGCTGTCCACTGGGCAGCAGCCCTGCTCTAACGGTGTCAACAATGAGATTTTTCCCGAACAAGCACACTTCGACACGCCGACACCGCCGGCACCAAACACCAACAGTATCAACACCGTAAGCGTAATTATTATGTTAGAGAACCATTTCATTTCAAGGTGCAAAGATACCAAAAATCAGGAAACCTGCAAAAAAAGATGCGCAAGCCATCGCACGCACTTCACACAAACACTAAAACTCCTCGCGGAGATGGCTGTCCATAACGATGGTCACGGGACCGTCGTTGACGAGGGCCACCTGCATATCGGCACCGAAGACGCCTGTCTGCACGGGCTTGCCGAGAAGAGCGGAAAGGCGCCCGCAAAATTTCTCGTACATAGGCACGGCAAAGTCGGGCCGTGAGGCGTGGATATAGCTTGGACGGTTGCCCTTGCGTGTGCTGGCCATCAGGGTAAACTGGCTGACGACAAGTATGCCGGCCTCGGGGTTGTCGGTAATGGGCAGGTTCATCACGCCGTCGGCATCGGGAAAGATGCGCATCTGCACCACCTTGTGGCACAGGTAGTCGATATCCTCGCCGGTATCGCGGTCCTCTATGCCAAGAAGTATCATAAGTCCGCAGCCTATCTCGCTGTGGCGGCGACCGTCGATGTCGACGGAAGCATTCTTAACTCGTTGTATTACGATTCTCATTTTTGTCTTTAATTATGTATTTAAAGCGATCGATGCGGGTGACGCCCATTTCCTTGAGTGTCGTCACCGTGCGGTCGCGGTCTGCGTCGCTGTTATAGTCGGGTATCAGCGGCACACGCACAATGATATGCTCCGCGCCCTTGGCCTCCACCAGCCAGCGCAGGTTCAGCAGCACACGGCGGTTGCTGCGACCCGTGTAGGCTTTGTATATCGCAGGATTGAAGTCCTTTATATCCACAACAAAGTCGTCTATCGCCTCTGCCGCCTTAACCACCGCAGCGCGCGTTACGTTGAGCGACGTCTCGGCCGTGAGGCGCCACGCCGTGCCGCACATAGCGCGGAACTGCTCCAGGAAATCCACCCTCAGCAGCGGCTCGCCGCCGCCAAAGCAGATGCCGCCACCAGTGGCAAGAAAATAAAGGTTGTCGATGCGAACCTTCTCGAAAAGGCTCTCGGGCGTGTAGCGGTACAGTCGGTCGGCAGACCCCAGGCAGGCAGGGTTCAGGCAATAGCGGCACCGCAGCGGACAGCCGTGAAAGGCAGCCAGCGTGGTGACACCGATACCGTCGACGCCTATGCGGTGGCGCGAAACGCCTATGAACGGTACTGGCTCCATCAACTATTCAGCTTTTTTGTCGAGAGGATTGGTGTCGTCGCCGTCGGGCTTCGGGCGCTCACAAGGCTTCGGCTGGCCCGATTCGCTGGCCGGAGTGCCCGTCAGCTGCGTCTCTATGCCGCCGATGGTGTAGCGCCCAGTGCCGCCGTCCTGCGGCAAGTCGTCGCCATCGATTACAATTACCGGTGTCCTGTTGCTTGTTGAATCAGGCTGACTCTTGTCGGTATCAATAATACCCCTTATAGTATACGTCTTAACTACTACCTCTTTCTTATTTCCCAAACTAGAGTCTCGCACCAATTCACAATTACAAATAGTAAAGCCCTCCGCCTTCACATTATAATTCCGCAAAACCACAGTATTGTATCCAACATACGAGACCTCCACGTCGTAAGCGCCTTTAACCAAGCCCTTTATCGTATAAACACCGTCGAAGTCGGTACGTGCGCCGCCGATTATTTCGCCATTCTGTTTCACTACAACATTACAACTTAATAGCGGCTCTCCTGTTTTTTTGTCTGTAACGACACCCTTCAAAACGCCCTTCTTTTCTACATCCCGCTCTATCACGGCCGGCTTGCCCATAACGACGGGCTCCTGTGCGTTGGCCGTCTGGAACGACGCCATAGTCAGCACCGTGCCGGCCACGATTGCAGCCTTGCCGAGCCGCTGGCGGCGCGCCAGCTCGCTTTCAAGGTAGCGCAACTCATAGTCGCAGCGCGGGCAGGTGCCGCTGCAGTCGCCCTCGTAGGTGCATTCGGGTATCTCGAGTTCGATGCCGTTCTGGTCGGCGATGTCGCGCCTCAGCTGTTTCAGCTGCCGGCAGATGTCCTTTCCGTGGTTCATAGTCCAAACTTTTGAGCATAAAACGGCATTCGGCTCAAAATATTGCATTGGACCGGCTAAATCATCGCCGTTTCCCGACCGTTTTCGCTCCGGACCAACACTGGTTGTTGTCCGCTTGTTGTCCGCTTGATGTCCGCTTGTTGTCCGCTTTAAAAGCGGACAACAAGCGGACATCAAGCGGACAACAAGCGGACAAGATTCGGAGGGAAACAGGAGGAGAAGCGAGGAAAAACCTTGCACAAAGGCTTGTCAGAACACACAGTGCCAAAAACAGCCTCACACAGGGTACAAAAACAGACAAAAAAACCGGCCAGCTTCTGCTGGCCGGTTCTACAAGGTGTTGTTATCGTTTAGAGCATAAAGCCGATCTTGATGGGGTAGACTTTGGTGGCGGTGTCGATAAATACCGGCAGGGTGGGCACTTGCAGGAACATACCGAGGCCTTTGCGTTTGAAGGTGAGGCGCACGTCGAGTTTGTAGGGGTTGATGAATCTGCTTATGCCGCTCTGCGAGTCCTGAAAGTTGCGGCCTCGCTGCTCGAGTTCGTGCTTGAGCCCGGTGTTCTTGCTGCTGAACGAGAGGCCCGGGATGACACCCAGCGAGATGCGGAAGTTGCGCAGGACGCCTTTGTCGCGGTATTCGAACTCGATAGGCATTGTGACGTAGCGGGTTACAAGGCGCGTAGACCAGTTGCCCAGGTTGCTGCCAGTAACGTTGCTGACGGCATCGACGCCGGCTTGGTCCTGAGTCATAAGGGCTCCGTTAGTGACATCCATCGACACATAGTTGTCGGTGAACTTGTAGACATCCGACTCGTAGCCGATACCGATGCTCAGTTTGGTGTGCGGGGTCATCACTATGGCATAGTTTTCGCTTAGCTGATAGCTGCTGAAGGAGGTGCGCAGGTTGTAGGGACCTTCCATTTTCATCAGGCCGTTGTACCACTGATCGCCCCAGTTGTTGAACCCCCAATGGAAGTCGAAGTTGGTGCGGTCGGCGACGCTGTATTTGCGACGTTTCTTGCCGTTATTGTTAACGTTAGGGCTGCTGTTCGACTTGGCACTGGTGGCATTGCTGACGCTGTCGAAGACATAGACCAGTTCATCGATAAGGCCTTTGATTTCGTTGCCGATGCTTGTAAAGCTCGATTCCACAATGGAATTGACAGTATGGCGCACCCCGTTGGGGAATGTCACCTCCACCTCCGAACCATCGAGGGTAATTTCCACGTTGTTGCTGTCGAGGTGGAGCTCGTAGGCGAGTTTTCCAGTTTCATCGTTGAAGGTCAACGTGTTATTCTCGACAGAGACATTGTATTTCCCTTGCGGGTCGACCTGTTGCTGGTCGTAGGAAATCTGGACATAGCATTCTGTGTCGTGAATCCAGACCAGGTGCGTCTTGCCGAGGGCCTTGATGCTGGTTATGCTGTTGCAAGGTATGTTCTCGCGAACGGTTTTTGTCTGTGCCCAGCTGCCAAGGCTTGCAGCCATCATAAGGGCTAAGCTGATAAGTGAGATGCGTGTTTTCATTCTAATGTTGCTATTAAACTATTGACAAATTGGTTGGATTGTATTCTTTCTTCGATTGCACCCTCTACATTCTCGCGGCTTTCCTCGTAGCCAGATGCAGCGGTGGCGATGATTGAGGTTGCTTTGCGTGCTATGTTGCGCAATGGCTGACGACGCGAGGGCGTTTCGGTGGACTCGTAATCACCTGTACGCCAGTCAATGATATTTGCGTAGAGCACTTCCTGGTCCATCGGGTCATTGACTTCGCGCAGGGTAGGTTCGTCGAGGTCGTATTTGCTTCTGTTGGTGTCGACAGCCATCTCTTCGACCGCAGCGGGCTTGAGTTCAGGTTGCTCTATCTCTGCCAACAGAGCCGGCTCCTCATACTGTGAGGCCCGCACCACAGAGCTCGCGTTCTCGGTAGCGGCCGGCGACTGCACAGAGGCAAAGGTATCGGCATCAAACTGATAGGGATTCAGAGTGTCGTCGATTACCACATCTGCCAACACGGGAGCTTCACTTTGGCCATCGGAGCCGCCAAGGAACCGCACAATCGTGGTGACGAAGAGCAACAGACAGGCGGCAGCGGCAAAGGCTGTCCAGAACGGCACAATGCGGCGGCGCGGTGCGTCGTTGTCACGAAGTTTGATAGGAGTGACTTCATTGTGCGCCTTTGGGCCTCCGTCGCGCAGCGAGTCGATGTCGGCATAAGGCATTGTGGCGCCTGCCGGCAGGGTAAGTTCCGGGTCATAGAGGTCTGCCAGTTCCTGCCATTCGGGATGCGATGCAAGCGCGCGCTCGACCTCGGCGGTCTCGGTGGCGTCGAGCAGGCCCTCCTTGTATCGGAACAGGTAGAGTTCTATGTTTTCTTCGTTGAGTTTCATTTTCGTTTAACTGTTGATACGTTGATACGTTGAAAGGTTGATATGGTTAATAGGTTTTTACTTTTTAGTCAGATATTTCTTCATATTGGTGCGTGCCCTGAACAGGTAGACTTGCACCTGTTGGTCGCTGAGGTCGAGCATCTGGGCGATCTCTTTGTAGCTGTAGCCGTCAACGTCGCGGAGCTGGATTATAGACCGCTGCACTTCGGGCAGGCTGTTGAGGGCTTCGAGCATCTCGTCGCTGAGACCATAGCCTTTTTGCTCGGTGGTGGTTTCGGCGGTCTGAGCCATCTCTGCGTGTGCCTTTGCCACCACTGCGTCGTGGCGGAAGCAGTCTACGAGATAGCGCCGCGCCACTGTCAGCAGGAATCCCAGCCCTTTCTCGACCGACACCTGTTCTTTTATCTCCCACAGGCGGGCAAAGGCTTCCTGCATTGCATCCTCGCCGCGCATACGATCGCCACAGTTCCACACGGCAAAGCGTAGGACATTGCCGGACCAGTACTGTATGTTGTCGTTGTATTCTGCGCGGGTCATAGGCTGCGAGGGTCGGTTTTAGGCAAGCACGGCTATGATGACTTCAGCCACAACGATACCCGCTGCAAAGTTGCCTAACACTATGGATGCCGGGATGATGATGTTTGAGAATTTCTTTAAGGTTTTCATTGCTGTAGTGTTTTATTGGTTGTTTTTCGCATATAAGTCGTTTCACTATGCCAAAATATTACAGGTCAATGAAAAAAAATGTGGTTAACTCGTTTAATTAATTAATAGCGTGCATTATAATTATCTATTTTCAGCACCCAAACGTGTTCGAGCGCGTTGAGTTTGTCGGCAGGGATGTCGCTGAGATCGATGGTCAGCAGGCCGTCTTTGTTCTGTTTCCACTTGAGATTGATTTGCGTGCCGAGCATCCGGATGGTGGCCTTCGGGTTTATTGTGTAGTAAAAAGGCTCCTTCACCTTGTCCTGCGGTCGCTCGAACAGATGGATGTAGAATGCGTTGCCTCGGCGGGTGTAGCAGCGCGTGGTGACGTGCGAAGTTGCCTGTCCGTTCCACATTGCCGGAATGGGGACGAAGCTTTCGCCGTCGGTGCTCCACAGCAGACGGGCCGAGGCCTCGAGGTCTTTCTCCCGATAGCTGACTTCGAGCTTCAGTTCCTGCCCTTTCTTGAGTTTCAGAGTCTTCTGTGCCTGGCTGTTGTCTGCCCAGGCGTTGTTGTAGTAGAGAAGCGTGTCGTCGTCGAGTGTCACGGTAATCTCGTCGTCGGCCTCGGCGCGCAGCGTGTAGCGTCCGTCGGCGGGAACGATGACGGTGCCGTGCCAAAAGACGACGAAGTTGTCGACAGAAATCCTCGGGTCGGGCGAGTTGCGCACCCAGTCATAGCTGATGCTGTCGCTGACTGGAAGGTTGGCCATAACTTGCTTGTAGGTTTTTACAGTCGTTGCGTGTTTGCAGCGCACGCCGTCGTCGGGCGATTCGCTGCCATAGATGGCTTCGCCGTTGACTTTGAGCCAGCGGCCCAGAGCCCGAAGACGCTCCTGCTGGATGTAAGGGATGGTGCCGTCGGCCATAGGGCCGACGTTGAGGGTCAGTCCGCCGCCGTTGGCAACCAGTTCCACAAAGTGCTGTATCAGCTGGCGGTCGGTCAGAAAGTTGTTTATGTCCTCGTTGCGGTTGTAGCCAAAGCTGCGGCCGATGCCGCGGCATTCGGCCCAAGGGATATTGGTTTCGCTGATGCCGGCGCTGTATTCGGGTGTCTTGAATCCGTGCTGTGTGCCTTTGCCCCAGCGGTCGTTGACGATGGCGTCGGGGCCCACGGTGTTGTAGTACCAGCTGATGAGCTCCTCGGCGTGGAACTGCTCCGCGGTGTTCTGCCAGTCGCCGTCGGTGAAGATGGCGTCGGGGCGGTAGCGCGACACGAGGTCCTTGAACTGCGGAATCATATAGTTCTCCACATAGTCGGAAATCTGATTGTCGGGGTCCTGCATCCAGATGTGGCGCGGGTTGCTCCATTCGGGCAGCGAATAGTAGAAGCCCATCCGCAGACCTTCTTTGCGGACTGCGTCGGTCAGTTCGGCAACGATGTTGCGGTGTGGTCCGCTGACAGTGCTGTTCCACTCAGGCTGCTGCGGACTGTCCCACAGGCAGTAGCCGTCGTGGTGCTTGGTGACGAGCATCACATATTTGGCACCGGCCTCCTTGAACAGGCGCGCCCATTCGTCCGGCTGCCAGAGCTCGCCGCGCCAGTGCTTGGTCAGCGTGGCGTATTGCTCAAAGACGGGCAACGTGGTGTCGGCATAGAGGCTCATAATGCGGCGGCGGCCCTGGTCGCCAGTCATAAGGCCTCGGTAGAACCACTCGGCATAGCCCTCCTTGCTGGCATAGGCGGGCACACTGTAGAGACCCCAGTGGACGAAGATACCCAGACGGGCATCGCTGAACCACTGCGGATAGCCACGCTGGTTGATGGATTCCCAATTGGCATCGACCCTACCCTGCTGAGCGTGGGAAAGTGAAGAGTGAAAAGTGAAAAACAATGCTATGCTCGCAAGCATCAACTGTCGTATCTTCATATCGTTTCTATTTTTACGGCACGCAGGTTGGCAATGGCATCATAGAAGCGGACGCTGAGCGACTGGCGCACTTCGATATCAAGGCGGCAGTCGAGGTTGAAGTCCTGGTTGAGAGGCACCAGGTTGTACTCCTTGATGATGCGCATCACATCGTTCATCAGTGCGTATTCGAAATGAAGGCGGTAGCGCATATCGATGGTCTTCTCTATGATTTCCGCGTTGTTGATGGCGTCGCGTGCGGCCGTCTTATAGGCATTGGCAAGACCCGAGGCACCAAGCAGGATACCACCGAAATAGCGCACCACAACGATAAGCGTGTCCGTCAAGTCGGCACTGAGCAACTGGCCGTGGATAGGCCGTCCGCCTGTGCCACTGGGCTCGCCATCGTCGTTGGCACGGAAAGCGTCCTTGCGAGGACCGAGAATGTAGGCATAGCAGTGATGGCGGGCATCGAAATAGTCCTTGCGCAACTGGTCAAGGTGCGCCTTCACCTCCTCAACCGTTCGTACTGGGAAAGCAAAAGCCAGGAACTTGCTGCCCTTCTCCTTATAGAGCCCCTCGCTGGGAGCCTTTATGGTATGATATGTATCGTCAAACATAGCTATCAATCAATATATATGCAAGCGGTTTGGGGCTATTGGCGGCACTTCAGGAGCCTTCAGACCAGAGCCGAACTCCTTGGGACCGCGGAAGATGACCACCTCGTCATACAGCCTTGCGGTGATAAATGCATCCAGTATATGGCGCCCACCCTCGACAATAAGCGACTGGATTTTCTTTTCATAGAGCGTGCGCGTCACCTCGTCAAGAGTCTGACAACGGAGATGCAGCCAATGGTCGGGCACATCTGTCAATCTTCCTCTACGATCAAGCACGATTGGCTGCGGCTGGTTGCCACCAAAGAGGCGTGCTGTCAGCTGCGGACGGTCGTCGAGATAGGTCTGCGAACCGACAAGGATGGCAGCCTCCTCGGTGCGCATCCTGTGGCTCATCACGGTTTGGTATTCGTTGCTTATCCAGTATTTCTCCTTTCCTTCGGGAGCCATAAAGCCATCAGCGCTTTCAGCCCATTTCAGGATGATGTAGGGCCGCTGCTTCTCCATAAAAGTGAAGAAACGGCGGTTCAACTCACGGCCCTCTTCTTCAAGCACGTGGCGTACTACTTCGATGCCGGCAGCCTCCAGTTTGGCAAAGCCTTTGCCTGCCACGAGCGGATTTGGGTCGTCGTTGCAGCAGACGACTTTTTTAATCCCCTTTTCTACAATCAGGTCGGCGCACGGCGGTGTCTTGCCATAGTGTGAACAGGGCTCTAGATTCACATATAATGTTGAATTTTGAAAGTTGAATTTTGAATTTGTTGCGTCAGCCTCTTCAGAATTCATAATTCGAAATTCATAATTAAGCAAGGCATTACGTTCGGCGTGGTTGCCGCCATATTGCAGATGGTAGCCTTCGCTGACAATGCGGCCATCTTTCACAACAACGCATCCCACCAGCGGGTTTGGGCGCACACGCCCCAGCCCATTGGCAGCCAACTGAAAGCAGCGCCGCATATACTTTGCATCGTCTCTATTGTCCATCAATATTGTATAATACTATTCTTGCAAAACAAAATGCAAAAGTACAACTTTTTCCGCTTATCGCACTATATCCGCTTAAAAAAATCAAATAATAATCGAAAAAGATGTAATATATGTCGTATGAAAGACGTATATTATATAAAAGAGAAATAAACTGGACGAGAAGCAGCCGCCTTGCCAATGACAATAAAAGAGTATAACGAATGCGTAAAGCTGTATGGCGACGACCTGTATAGGTTCGCGCTGCGCTACACCGGCTACGGTGTAGCAAGTGAGTATGCCGTACAAGATGTCTTCGTTACTCTGTGGGAAAACCGGGAGTCAGTTGATGCCACGGGGGTCAAAGGTTACCTAATGCGGATGTTATACAGGCGATTGGTGGACATTCACCGACACCAGATGGTAGAGATTGGAGCCCGGGATACCTTGAAGCCTGAGCAGGAGGAATACGAACAACATTCCGGTTTTGAACTGCGCGATGCAATGCAGTGGGCCTTGAACCAACTGCCGGAAGTGCAAAGGCAGCTGATTCTGATGAAAGACCTGGAAGGATACGAATACAAAGAGATGTCCGAAGTCACAGGACTAAGTGAGCAGCAAGTAGGCGTATATCTTTTCAGGGCCAGAAAAACGATGAAAAAACTTTTGGAAGAATACCGGAATTGACGAAAACGAAAAAAAATAGGAAAATCCATCCGAATCTAAAATTTAAAAAAATGATAAACAACGAAAACTACGAAGGATACCTGATGCGCTATGCCGACGGCGAACTCGACCAGCAAGAGATTGCCGAGGTGGAAGCCTACCTTGGCAAACATCCCGAACTGCAGGACGAGATTGACGCCGTGAGCGACGCCTCGCTGCGAGTGACGGCCCCGCCTGTGACGATGCCTGGAAAGGAACGGATGCTTCATCGCTTTCCGCTTTCCGCATTCCGCATCGCGGCTGGAGTGCGGCAGCGGCAGTGGCACTGTTCATCATCGCCGGAACCATTATGCGTACATTTTCCACATCCGGCACCCCTGTCGGTCCGACAGCCGCGGTTTCGCATTCCGACAGCCTGAAGACGGACGCTGTCCACTCCGTTTCCAACTCCATTCCTTTCGACAACATTTATATCAACCCAGCACAAAAACCGCCAGTCTACCTTGCAGCAAACGCCATAAACACAGCTACAGACACCGCTTTCCCCATCGTCCCCGACATCGAGATTCCGACCACACCCCACAACACGATTGCACAAGACGACCAGCCCCTGTTGGCCGAAAACCTTCAACCCCGTAGAAACATCCGCATAGTGGGAGGCACCATCATCGTCGAGACCGACAACCTTGTCAATATCGAACCTTCCACCGTCCCGTTGTCCAACCCCAACGCCATACGCGGATACATCATCGAGAACTCGCAGCTGGCAATGGAGGACGAGAAAGGCATCATCGGCCGAACCGTAGATTTCCTCGTCCGTCGCCTTAACCGCCAGCAAACCGACGACACACTTCTTGCATACACTGATTAAACCATTGAAACCAAAAAAAAATCACAATATGAACAGAAAGATTAAAACGATCCTCATCACGGCATTGATTTCCCTTTTCAATCTTTGCGGACCGAACGCCTACTCGCAGCAGTTCCCCATTGTACTAAAACAGGACCTGCCCAAAGCACCACGAATCGTCAGAACCACAGGCGACTACGACATCCAGATAGTACGCGATACCGCCAATTTCATCAGCATCATAACCTATGGGACCGTCGACGTCATCGACTCGCTGCAGTTCCCCTCCGAAAAGCTGTCGCTGAGCGAAGGGCAGTTTGGCACAACCCTCACCTTCAGCAACGGGTTCCCATACCACAACAGGATTCAGCTGCACACCACCGCAAGCAATATGTCGCTGAACGCAACAGGCGAATCGATAATAACCCTGTCCGACGCCCAAAGTGACACGCTGACGCTCGACGCGCTGGTCCTGCAGACCGAAGGCAACAGCATCATCTCGGTCAAGCAGCCCCTCATTGTCAAAACAGTTCACATCAATGCCAAAGACTATTCAATGGTTCGCCACAACACAATCCACGCCGACAGGGTCCAGCGTGACATCTTTGGCGGTGCCCGCATTGTCGAAAACGGGAAAGCCGTCGACGAAGCGCCACTCGCCATCCTTTATCGCCAAACTGGCGAACAGGGAGCCTTTATGGACTTTTCCGGCGGCACGTCGTATCTGGCCAGCCGTCCCTTCGGCGGCAGCAATATGCCGACGGGCAATTTCGTTTGGGGCACCGGATTCCACTATTCCTTCAGTGGCCGCATAGCCACCTGGCAGCGCCCGCACTGGGGCCTGTCGACCGGCTTGGGATTCAAGGTCGAGACCTACCACACCGACAACGCTTTCCTCGACCTCATTGTCGACACCGTCAGCGGCCTCACCTCGCTCCAGGCCGTCGATGCCAGCAGCATTTTCGGACCCAGCAACAGCAACATTTCGTGGAGCAGCACAATGATGAGTTCTCAGTTTTTCATCCCCATCCACCTCGAATGGCGCAAGCACAACGACTACCGCGGTCTGCGCATCGGTGCCGAGTTGCGTCCTGGAATCACCATATTCAACAAGAGTTTCTATCTGGTCCGCACCGGATTCTGTCAGGATCAGAACAAGGCCGTCACAAGCAACAACGAAAGCCTGGGCAAATACTATAACCGCTTCCAGCTCGGAGCCAAATTCTCTGTCAGCTACGACAAACTGAGCTTCTTTGTCGAAAGCACACTCACGCCGCTTTTCCGCTCACGGACCGGACAATCCAACTCGCGTCCCGCACTCGACCAGAAACTATATCCCTTCAGCGCCGGATTCAGCATAACCCTTTAAGGTTGACTTTAACCTTAACTCATGAAGTAACAGAAACTTGGACAAAAACACAATAATACAATTACACGATGAAAAAAACAGCATTAACCATATTCCTATGCCTGTCGGCGCTGCTGTCGACGGCCCAAACCGCAGACCGAAACAAGAGCACCTACGGCCTGCTGGAACGCACCTCCATAGGAATCAACGTCAATCAAGTCGTCACCTCGTTCCGCTTTTCAGGCTTCCTCAAAGACAATCCCTCGCGAGCCCTCGAAGCCTCAGCCTCGGTCCGCATCTGGCAGCACCTCGAAGTGGGCGGATATATGACCCTGATGGGTGCCAACCCCTTTGCCAGCAGCGGCGGCGACAACTATGGCGACCGTACCCTCTACCACCTCGAATGGACCGACAACAACTTCCACCTTGCCGGCGGAGCATTCGTCGAGCTGCATTCCCTTTCGCTGAACAGGCAGAAGCGGAGCCGCATATATTCTGACCTCATCGCCCGCGGTGGCTTTGGCCTGAACGGTATGACCGACGGATTCTGGGGCGGACTCGGAGCCGAACTGGGCTTCACGCCCCAAGTGCGACTGGTCTGCAACTTCGACTTCGGCGCATTCCCGATGGGCCACGCCAGCGAAGTGGTTGGAAACCAAACCAGCTCACGAGTCAGTATAGGACTAAAAATCAGTCTGAAGTAGCATCCGGAAGCGGCACATAATAATCACTTTATCTCCCCCAAATGGACCTTGGATATGATATCAAGTAATTAGCGTTAATATCGTTTTACCATATTTTTCATCAATACAAAAAGGAGCCAGATACTTCCGCATCCAGCCCCTTTTTCGTCTTTTTGTCAAAATACTGCGAGTATTAGAACTCTGCCGTCTTGGGAGTTCTCGGGAAGGGGATGACATCACGGATGTTGCCCATACCGGTAACAAAGAGCATCAGGCGTTCGAAGCCCAAGCCGAAGCCGGCGTGCGGGCAGCTGCCGTAACGACGGGTGTCGAGGTACCACCACATATCCTTCATCGGGATGTTGCGTGCGTTGATTTCGGCCATCAGCTTGTCGTAGTTCTCTTCGCGAACCGAGCCGCCGATAATCTCGCCAATCTGCGGGAACAGCACATCGGTGCCCTGAACGGTCTTGCCGTCGTCGTTCTGCTTCATATAGAAAGCCTTAATCTCCTTCGGGTAGTCAATCATAATGACCGGTTTCTTGAAGTGCTCCTCAACGAGGAAGCGCTCGTGCTCCGAAGCCAGGTCGACGCCCCAGCTGACGGGGAACTCGAACTTATGACCCTTGGCGACAGCCTCTTCCAGTATCTTGATACCCTCGGTGTAAGGCAGACGAACAAAGTCGGTGTCAATCACACTCTTCAGGCGCTCGATAAGGCCCTTGTCGATCATATTGTTGAGGAACTCAAGGTCCTCCTTGCAGTTGTCGAGAGCCCACTTGACGAGGAATTTGATAAACTCCTCCTCCAAAGCCGTCAAATCGTCGAGGTCGTAGAAAGCCATCTCGGGCTCTACCATCCAGAACTCGGCCAAGTGGCGCGGAGTATTGCTGTTCTCTGCGCGAAACGTCGGGCCAAAGGTGTAGATGGCACCCAATGCCGTGGCACCGAGCTCGCCCTCCAGCTGTCCGCTGACGGTCAGTGCCGTCTGCTTGCCGAAGAAATCCTGCTCATAGTCCACCGAGCCGTCCTCTTTCTTGGGGATATTGTTGAGGTCCATAGTGGTCACTTGGAACATCTCGCCTGCGCCCTCGCAGTCGCTGGCGGTGATAAGCGGCGTGTGGAAGTAGAAGAAGCCCTTGTTGTGGAAGAAGGTGTGGATGGCGTAAGCCATTTCGTGGCGCATACGCATAACAGCGCCGAAGGTGTTGGTACGCGGACGCAGGTGACCTATCTCACGCAGAAACTCCATCGAATGGCCTTTCTTCTGCAGCGGATAGGTGTTGGGGTCGGCCTCGCCATAGATGACGATGCTCTCGGCCTGCACCTCTACAGCCTGGCCCGAGCCCTGGCTCTCAACCAGCTTGCCCTCCACGCCGATGCAGGCACCGGTGGTGATGCGTTTCAGCTCATCCTCAAACTTCGCAGGGTCGGCCACAATCTGGATGTTGTGGATAATCGAACCGTCGTTTAGGGCTATGAAGGCCACGTTCTTGTTGCCGCGCTTGGTGCGCACCCAGCCTTTTACACATATCGTCGTGTCTATCAGCGCAGACACATCCTCTTTTAGTAGATATTGAATCTTATATCGTTGCATAGTATATTGTGTTGTCTTTATTCCAATTCATTATATATTGCCAAAATAAGCGTTTTCAGTTGTGGAAGATTCTCCCGCGATGTCTGCCAAGCGGTACGAGAATTAATATTGTAATAATCGTGCACCAACACGTGACGCATACTTATAACATCCTTCCAGCATACCTCGGGGTGTTTTGCACGTAATTCCTTGGTAATATTGTTTGCCGCCTCGCCTATTATTTCAATATTCTTCACCACGGCAAAAAACAATATTTTGTCACGACAGAGGTCCTCATAGCTCTTGCCTTCAAGAAAACTCTCCACATTCTCAATTGCCGTCAAGATATGCTCCAAACGGCCACTATCTCTAACTTTTTCTCTCATAAATCAGCCTTTTGTCTTGGTTTGCTGTTTTTTCCGCGAAAGGCAGTAGCGTACCGTTCTCAACAAGATCCACATCCTTGCCAATCCGGTCAGAGAGTTCGTTCATTATACGGCAATACTGCAACAATCCCACAATCGCATTGTCGTGGTCAAACTCCACCAAAATATCCACATCGCTCTCCGGAGTCTCCTCACCACGCGCATACGAGCCAAACAGCCAAGCCTTTAGCACCGGCTGGGTGGCAAAGTAGTCGCGTATCGTCTGTATCATTGAATCGTTCATCTCACATATATTTGTTTTTCTAACGCAGCATTCAACCCTTTATTGTGTCCAGTCAAAAAACTTATAATTTCTTCTTGCTCTTCATCAGCTCTATGTCCGAGTTGAACTTCATCAGCTGGTCTTCCTGATCCTTGCGGCAGATGAGCAGTGTGTCGGCTCCGGCGGCAATGATATAGCCGTCCAGACCTTGAACCACAGCATACTTGTCTGGATTCAAATGAATCATACAATTCTTCGTGTCGTAGGTCAACACGTGACCCGAGGCAACGGCGTTGCCGTCGGCATCCTTCGGCTTGGCCATATAGAGCGAATCCCACGTCTCCACATCCGACCATCCAAACTCAGCCTCAAGCACATACACATTGTCGGCTTTCTCAATGATGCCGTAGTCGACCGATATGCTTTGCGCCTGCGTGTAGACATCCTTCAGCTGCTTGGCGGGCGTGTCGAGCGTAAGGCCGAAGAACTTGTCGGCTATCTGCGGCAAGTGCTTGCGGAACGCATCCATCAGCACTGGCAGACGCCAGATGAAGATACCCGCGTTCCACAGGAACTCGCCCGAAGCGATGAACTGGCACGCCATATCGAACGGCGGCTTCTCTACGAAGGTGATAACCTTGTGTATCTTGGAATCGGTGCCCCTGATGCCCGACTCGCGGAACTGTATGTAGCCATACTTGATGTTAGGGTTCACCGGCCGCGCGCCAAGGGTCACTATCCAGTCGTGCGAATCGACCATCTTGATGGCGTCGCCTATATTACGGCAGAACTCCTCGTCGCCGAACACCGCGTGGTCCGACGGCGTAACGACCACATTGGCGTTAGGGTTGATCTCGTTGATGACCGATGCCGCGTAAGCGATGCAGGGTGCCGTGTTGCGGCGAAACGGCTCGCACAACACCTGATAGTCAAGCAAATCGGGAATCTGCTTGCGCACCTGGGCCTCGTGAGCCTTCGTGGTGACGATAATGATGTTCTCGCGCGGACACACCGTCTCAAAACGACGGAAAGTGCTTTGTAGCATCGACTCGTCGGTGCCCATCAGGTCTATGAACTGCTTGGGCTTCGACACCGAGCACAACGGCCAGAAGCGGCTGCCGAAGCCACCGGCCATTATGATGCAGAAGTTATTTGGATTCAACTGTTTCAATGCAGAATATCGGGTTTAAGGGTTTTAAGGTCTTAGGGTTTTAAGGTTTTAAGGGCTGAACACTTACACATTAACACATTCCCACATTAACGCATTCTCACATTCACGCATTCTCACACGCTCACCTCGCCTTTGATGTGCGGGTGCGGGTCATAGCCCTCGAGGGTGAAATCCTCATAGTCAAAACTGAAGATATCTTTCTTGTCGGGGTTGATGTGCATAGTAGGCAGCGGACGCGGCTCGCGCGTCAACTGCAGCTTGCACTGCTCTATATGGTTGTTGTAGATATGCGCGTCGCCGAAGGTGTGCACAAAATCGCCGTATTTTAGCCCCGTGGCCTGCGCCACCATCATCGTGAAGAGCGCATAGCTGGCAATGTTGAACGGCACGCCAAGGAATATGTCGGCCGAACGCTGGTAAAGCTGGCACGACAGACGCCCGTCGGCCACATAGAACTGGAACAAGATGTGGCAAGGCGGCAGCGCCATCTTGTCGATCTCGCCCACATTCCACGCCGACACCAGCAGGCGCCGCGAATCGGGATTGTTCTTGATTTGCTCGATAAGGGCCGCAATCTGGTCGATATGGCCGCCGTCGGCGCATCCCCACGAGCGCCACTGATGGCCGTAGATGGGACCCAGGTCGCCGTTGGCGTCGGCCCACTCATCCCAAATCGTCACCTTATGGTCGTGCAGATAGCCGATATTGGTGTCGCCCCTGAGGAACCACAGCAGCTCATATATAATCGAACGCAAGTGCAACTTCTTGGTAGTCAGCAGCGGAAAGCCGTCGTCGAGGTGGAAGCGCATCTGGTAGCCGAACACGCTGCGCGTACCCGTACCCGTGCGGTCCTCCTTCTGAACACCATTGTCAAGCACATATTGCAAAAGGTCAAGATATTGCTTCATAAATTATCAAAAAATACTATTCTGAACGATAAACGCACCATAGGCAAAATAATTGTGCAAAAAAGCAAATAAAAATACATCCCTGCAAATCAACACCTTGCAGAAAAGCACCTCGCCTCCGCAAGGGACCAACTCCGGTCGTTGTACAATATATGTACAATACTTGTACAATATTTGTACGTTTACCAATTGTACAAGTATTGTACAACTATTGTACATATATTGTACAACGACCAGTGTTGGTCCGTCGAAAAACGCTCCCGAAGACGGTCGCGACACCTGGATGCTCCACCCCACTCTGCGCCTCGTCAGCCTCAGTTTTTTCTGCAGCAACAAAGTTTTTTTACAGATTCGGAAAAAATGTGTACTTTTGCAATTGAAAACTTACTGATATGGAAGCACAGGTTGCACATACAAACAATTCGGTTTCAATACATTTGCCAAAAATCAAGAAGACCAAGGAAGCCGTAAGCAACATTCCCGAAGGGTATATGTCGCTTGAGCAATTTGAGAAGGAACTAGTCGAGGCCGTCGTCAAGAAACTATGAGGGAACGACGCGTCATCCTCCCGTTGTCGGTCAGGCTGTATCTGGATGAGATTGCCGACCACATCATCGAGGTGAGCCGCCCCGAACACGCGGTGCGGTATGTCCACGAGATGGTGAAGGAGATAAACGACCTCTCTTTTATGGCCGATATGCTGCCAGAGTCGCTTTCCACCTACATCAAGAAGCACCACCCCAACGCCAAGCGTTACAACATCAAGCACGGCACGTGGTGTGTAATTTTCCATATAGAGGGTGATTTTGTGATAATTGACCGCATTGCGCCGTCATCGTCTGTTTTTGATTGAAAAAAAACAAAGTGACAACAGACATATAAGCTGACATACTGAACAAGACATTATTTTGAGCCGACGCTCATTCCTACACTTTGCCACCGCAGTATTTCTCTGCAGTGGCAAAGTTTTTTTTTGCAGATCCGGAAAAGGCTGCAGATATTTACCGTCTCAAATCCTTTGTCACAGGATGCTCTTCATATAATACAAGACGCGCAAATAGTTTTCATTGAATAACTGTTAGTTCGCTTATAAGATGCGAAAAGCAGGTCAAAAACAGACAAAATCCACTGCGGCAGCGGCAAAAAAGCATATAAAACCAGCGCTAAAGCGGCTTTTTAGATTTTTCTATGCCATTAATAATCAACACAATAGTATTACAGAAACAATGTTTTTTCACAAAAGAGCCTTATAATCAAAATATTCTTTGTATTTTTGCAGCGGATTTTGTGAGAAAGGGGGACGCAAGTCCCCTCTTTTATTGACAATATTTTTGCAAACCAACAAGAAGAAGGACGGTATTATGATAGACAAAATGCACGTAATGAACGTTATCGCAGAGGCACTGGCCGGCAGCGACAAGTTCTTGGTCGACCTGAAAATCTCGACCGACAACCGCATCAATGTAGCCATCGACGGCGACAACGGCATCACTATCGACGACTGCATAGAGCTGAGCCGCACCATAGAGGGCAGCCTGGACCGCGACGCCGAGGACTTTGAGCTCAATGTGGCGTCGGCAGGGCTTGACTCGCCGCTCAAACTCAAACGCCAGTACAAGAAGAATGTGGGCCGCGACCTTACGGTGACGACCTTCGAGGGCGAGACCACCGAGGGACAGCTGGTGGAGGCCGACGACGAGCACATCACCCTCCAGCCCCAGGGCAGCCGCAAGAGCCAGCCCAAACCCGTGCAGTACGCCTACAGCGACATCAAGACCGCCAAGATAGTAATACATTTTTGACAAACAAGAATTTAAACCACGTATCAACATATTAACACAATGAAGACGTCAGACCTTATTGATTCCTTTTCGGAATTTAAAGATTTCAAGAACATTGACCGTGAGACTTTGATGCACATCCTTGAAGAGGTGTTCCGCACCGCCCTTTCCAAGAAATACGGCACGGACGACAACTTCGACATCATTGTCAACATCGACAAGGGTGACCTGGAGATTTACCGCAACCGCCTTATCGTCGAGGACGGCAAACTGACAGACAGCAAACGCGAGATTGAATATTCCGAAGCTATCAAGATAGAATCGGACTTCGAGGTCGGCGAGGACCTTTCGGAGCCCGTGCCGCTGAGCGAGTTCGGCCGCCGCGAGATTCTGGCCATACACCAGAACCTGGTGGGCAAGATTCAGGACTATGAGAAGTCGCTCATCTTCCAGAAATACAAGGACAAAGTGGGCGAGATAGTCATTGGCGAGGTCTACCAGCCTTGGAACAAGGAGATACTGGTGCTCGACGAGGAGAAGATAGAGCTGGTGCTGCCCAAGAGCGAGCAGATACCCTCCGACCGCTTCCGCAAGGGCGACACGGTGCGCGCCATCGTGCTCAAGGTGGAGCTGAAGAACAACAACCCCGTCATCATCCTGTCGCGTACTTCGCCCATATTCCTGGAGCGTCTGCTCGAGGCCGAGGTGCCTGAGATCTACGACGGTCTCATCACCATACGCAACATCGTGCGTGTGCCCGGCGAGAGGGCTAAAGTGGCCGTCGAGTCGTATGACGACCGCATCGACCCCGTGGGCTCGTGCGTGGGTATGAAGGGCAACCGCATCCACGGCATTGTGCGCGAGTTGAAGAACGAGAACATCGACGTCATCAACTACTCGAGCCGCCCCGAACTTATGATTCGCCGTTCGCTGAGCCCCGCCGAGATTACCAAAATCAACCTCAACGAGGCCACCAAGACCGCCGAGGTGTTTATGGAGCCCGACCAGGTGTCGCTGGCTATTGGCAAGGGCGGCCACAACATCAAGCTGGCCAGCAAACTGTGCGGTTATGAGATTGAAATCTACCGCAACACCGACGAAGACCTCGACGACATCGACCTGAAGGGTCTGAAGGGCGAGATCGACGACTGGGTAATCGACGAGCTCATCAAGATAGGTTGCGACACGGCCAAGAGCGTGCTGGCACTGCCCAAGGACGAGCTTATCAGCCGTACCGACCTTGAGGAGGAGACCATCGACCAGGTTATCGAGGTACTCAAGGCCCTCTTTGACGTCGACCTCAAAGAGTTCAACGACGAGATAGACCAGAGCGTAATCAACGCCCTGATGAAGATAGGATGCGACACTGCCAAGAAAGTGCTCGCACTGCCTAAGAAAGAACTTGTCAGCCGCACCGGTCTTGACGAGGAGACCATCGACCACGTCGTCGATGTGCTGAATGCAGAATTTGAAGAAGAGTAGGCGCCAACCATAGAATCAAGAAGAAACAGCGCCAGAAAAACATTTTTGTTCAACTAAAAAGAAGGAGGAGTGTAATGTCAGAAGAACCCAAAAACATCAGACTCAACAAAGCCGCCAAAGAACTGAACGTCGGCATTCCTACCCTCGTGGAGTACCTTGCCAAGAAGGGCCACGTGGTAGATGCCAACCCAAACGCAAGGCTCACCCCTGAGCAGTATGCTTTGTTGGCCACGGCGTTCCAGGCTGAACGCCAGGTGAAAGAGAACGCCGACCGCATTGAAATCACCACGGCCAGCAGCGTGACCATAGAGGCCTCCAACGCAAACGCGGAGGATACTCCGGAGTATGGCGACGAGGTAATTATCAAGAATTTCAACACTCCTAAAATCAAAGAGGCTGCCAAGCAGGAGCAGCAGACCGAAACAGACTCGGAAGCCAAGCAGGAAGAGCCGACTGAGGAGGTCGCTGCCGCGCAGACAGAACCCGAAGCCGGGCCGGAACCGGCAGCGCCAAAGTTCGAGACCAAGGTGCTGCGCAGCTCGGTGGCTGGTGCCAAAGAGGGCAAGAACTCCTTTGACGCAGAGGTGCGCATAGTGGACAAGATTGACCTTTCAGCCATCAACACCCGTATGCGCCCTGCAAAACAGAGCAAGACCGAGAAGGAAGACCGCAAGGCCAAAGAAAAGAAAAAGAGCGAGAAGGAGAAAGCCGAGACTCCGAAAGCCGAGAAGAAGAAGGTAGCCGCCACAGAAAAAGAAACTGTGGAGAAGCCTGTCGCAACCCCGGCTCCTGAGCCCCAGCCCGTCGAGAAAGCCCCTGAGAAGGCTCCAGAGAAGGAAATCGAGTTCATCGAGACCCAATACCAGAAGCTCGAAGGCCCGAAAGTAGTGTCGAAAATCGACCTGACTCAATTTGACAAACCCAAGCCAAAAGGCCGCGACGATGAGAAAAAGAAGAAACGCAAACGCATCAAGAAAGAGGGCGTAAAGGTCGACGAGAACAACCCGCAGGCAATCAAGCAGGCCGATGCCGCCAAGAAGGAGGCCAAAGGCAAGGACAAGAAGAGCGAGAAAAAGAAAAAAGCCGCTGAGAAGAAGAAACCGGAGGTGGACGACGCCGAGATCGAAAAGCAGATTAAAGAGACTCTGGCACGACTGAGCCCGATGGGTAAGTCGAAGACTTCGAAGCACAACCGCGAGAAACGCCAGAAGGTTCACCAGCAGATTGAGGAGGAGCAGCTGCGCGAGATGGAGAACCAGAAGACGTTGCAGGTGACGGAGTTCGTCACCGCCAACGAGCTGGCCACAATGATGAACATCCCCGTAACGCAGATTATCGCTACCTGTATGCAGGTTGGCATCTTCGTCAGCATCAACCAACGCCTTGACGCAGAGACCATCCGTCTTATCGCCGACGAGTTTGGCTACGAAATCAGCTTTGCCAGCTCGGAGGTTGTCGACACGCTGCACAAGATTGAGGAAGAAGACCAGCCCGAAGACCTGGTGCCGCGCAACCCCATCGTCACCGTTATGGGTCACGTTGACCACGGTAAGACGTCGCTGCTTGACTATATCCGCAAGACCAACGTTATCGCAGGCGAGGCCGGCGGTATCACCCAGCATATCGGTGCCTACGAGGTGACAACTGCCGACGGACGCAAGATCACCTTCCTCGATACCCCTGGCCACGAGGCATTTACCGCTATGCGTGCCCGCGGTGCCAAGATGACAGATATTGCCATCATCGTTATTGCTGCCGATGACAAGATAATGCCGCAGACAGTAGAGGCTATCAACCACGCACAGGCAGCCGGTGTCCCGATTGTCTTCGCCATCAACAAGATAGATAAGCCTGGTGCCGATCCCGACCGCATCAAGACCGAGCTTGCCAATATGAACCTGCTGGTTGAAGAATGGGGCGGTAAGTACCAGAGCCAGGATATCAGTGCCAAGAAGGGCATCAATGTCGACGAACTGCTTGAAAAAGTCATCCTGCAGGCCGACATTATGGAACTGAAAGGCAATCCCAACAAGCGCGCAAAGGGTACAGTCATCGAGAGCTCGCTGGACAAAGGCCGCGGCTATGTGGCCAAAATCCTTGTCGAGGATGGCACCATCCGCAAGGGCGACCCCGTGGTGGCAGGAGCCATCAGCGGCCGTGTCCGTGCTATGTACAACGAGCGTAACCAAGAGGTTATGTCGGCAGGTCCTTCGCAGCCCGTGCTGTTGCTTGGACTTACAGGTGCTTGTCAGGCTGGCGACACCTTCAACGTCACCGAAAACGAGAAGGAGGCCAAGGACATCGCCAACCGCCGTACACAGCTGCAACGCGAGCTGGGTCTGCGCACACAGAAGCATATGACCCTCGACGAGATTGGACGCCGCATTGCATTGGGCAACTTCAAGGAACTCAACATCATCGTCAAGGCCGACGTGGATGGTTCGGTGGAGGCACTCAGCGACTCGCTGCTCAAGCTCTCGACCGACGAGGTCCAGGTCAACGTCATCCACAAAGCCGTTGGACAGATTACCGAGAACGACGTGCTGCTGGCCGAATCGTCAGACGCTATTATCATCGGTTTCCAGGTGCGTCCCAGCGTGGGTGCCCGCAAGATGGCCGAGACAGAGCATATAGACATTCGCCTATACAGCATCATCTACGATGCTATCAACGAGCTTAAAGACGCTATCGAAGGTATGCTTTCGCCCGAGAAACAGGAGAAGATTGTGGCCAACCTTGAGATTCGCGAGACTTTCAAGATTTCGAAAGTCGGCACCATTGCCGGCTGTATGTGTTTGGACGGCAAGATCAGCCGTACAAGCAACGTGCGTGTCATCCGCGACGGCATCGTGGTCTACACCGGCAAGCTGGCGTCACTCAAGCGCTTCAAAGATGACGTCAAAGAGGTTGTCAGCGGTCAGGACTGTGGTCTCAACATCGAGAACTTCAATGATATCAAGGTCGGCGACATCGTCGAGGCATACGAAGTCATTGAAATAAAACGCAAATTATAAAATAAATTCTTTACAACGCACAATAACAAATATTATTTGCAGTTATCACTGCGTTTGAAGATAAACGCCTCCTTAGTTCAACGGATAGAACGGAAGTTTCCTAAACTTTAAATGAGGGTTCGATTCCCCCAGGGGGTACAAAAGAAACAGCAGCTATGACAGTTACTGTTTCTTTTTACATAATATCATAAGTCAAAATGACAGACCAAATAATGAATGAAAACCGAACTTTAAACAACAACACGCCTCCGGAAAGGAAGAAACCGAATCCGGGTCTTCGACTGGGCATACCTATAATGTTGCTGGTGACAATGCTTTTTATTGCAATGCTGGTAACTGGCGACGAGGGCGATTCGTTCTTCGTTTTTACTGCCATTTTCTGGTTTCCGATACTGCTGATTGGTCTTGGCATCTTCATTTTTCACATCGTAAGGCAATGCAAGCCAGACAAAAGGAACAGTTTCAGTCGCACCATCGTCATCTGGGGTATAGCTAATATACTGTTGCTTGCCGCAGTTCTAATTCACGACAGCCGCAAAAGCGACAAGGTGGATGCCAAGCATCTTGTCGCCCACTACGTGAAACACGAGCGTGAGATATGGAACGCTGCCGAATATGCGCGCTCGGCTATGGACAGCGGTGCCTGGATGCGCCTGGAATTCGACGGCAAACAGGTGGAGATGTTCCACACCAGGCCTGCAGGCGACATAGTCTCAAACAACTGGCGCGAATACCACGGTTCCACACTTGATGCAGACAGTATCGGCAAACGCATAGGCCTTACACACGACGAGATAGAAGGCATCCGCCAACGACTGGAAGCCGCAGGATGTATCAGCATAGAACTGACAAACTACGGCTCTGTCGACAGTGTAACTTCGAATTATTTCAAAGAAACACATCCGGTGAGCGATGTCGACTACATAATCATCGGGCGTTGCCGCTATATGATGAGTATGTATTTCTACGACCTATACCGGCACCCGATGAGCGACACACTGTGGAACAAGCTGTTGCTAGACGACGTAGTGTGCATACCAATCTGCGACACTATGGCTCTGGAATACGGCAGCCCGGCCTTTGGCGACATCAGTTATCCACAGCGCGACAGAATTATCAAACAGCTTAAAATCAAAGAACGCTAAACTATGACCGACACGATGACACCAGAGCAGCGGCATCGCTGTATGTCGCACATCCACAGCAAGGGGACGAAGCCGGAGCTGAAGGTGCGGCGGTGGCTGTGGAGCCACGGTTATCGGTATCGACTGAATGTCAAGAGTGTGCCAGGCAAGCCGGACATCGTGCTGCGAACCTACAGGACGGCGATATTCGTCAATGGGTGTTTCTGGCACGGACACCACGTAAGTATTAGTGACTGTGGGAATGTGTCAATGCGTGAGGATGTTGAAAACTCAGCGTGTTGTAAGATTCCAACCACTAACAGAGAATTCTGGGTTTCCAAAATCAGGCGCAACCAGGAGCGCGACCAGCACAACTACAATGTACTTCAAGAAAACGGCTGGCAAGTCATTGTAATATGGGAGTGTCAGCTGAAACGCAGCAAAATGGAACAAACGATGCTCCGAGTTGAACAGCTTATCAACTCAAACATCATCGCCATATACAAGAAACCTCCCATCCCCTATTCTTCGTCCGAAGAAAAATCAATGCATATTGCAGCCGAGGACAAGAGCTAAAAACCACTATAAAAAGTGTAAAAACATCGCGCCTTCATCGATACAAGTCTTCGCACAAGGACATACCACCGGTGATTGTTTCCTTGAATTTAAGCATCTTACGCATTTTATTAAAAAAAATTTTGTCGGTTTCGGGAAAAGTAGTACTTTTGCAAATCTTTTCGAAGATAAGATGGTGGGCGTAGTTCAGCTGGTTAGAGCGCCAGATTGTGGATCTGGAGGTCGTGGGTTCGAGCCCCACCTCCCACCCAAGGAGCACCAAAAATGGTGCTTTTTTTGTATATGGAAAATACGAGAAAAAGACTTTTGTCGGGCTTGCAGCCAAGCGGCGAACTGACCATCGGCAACTACTGCGGTGGCATACGCCAATTCCTTGAGTACCAAAAGGAATACGACTCGTTCCTGTTCGTTCCCGATATGCATACCATCACCGTGCCCCAGGGCGACCCCAAGCTCATACAGGAGCGCATACGCCGCTTCGCCAACCTTTACCTTGCCTGCGGTCTGGACCCTGCCAACTGTACGTTCTACATTCAGAGCGAGGTGCCGGCCGTCAACCAACTGGCCTGGATACTTGAATGCCACACCTATATGGGCGAGCTGAGCCGTATGACGCAGTTCAAGGCCAAAAGCGAGAAGCAGACCAATGTAGGCTGCGGCTTATTCACCTACCCAGTACTTATGGCTGCCGACATCATCCTGTATGACAGCAACGTAGTACCTGTTGGTGCCGACCAGAAGCAGCACGTGGAGCTTGCCCGCGACATAGCCGAGCGTATGAACCATAAATACGGCGACCTCTTTGTTGTGCCAGAGCCCATCATTCCTAAAGTTGGTGCAAAAATCAAAGACCTGCAAGATCCAACCAAGAAGATGAGCAAGTCGGCCGAAGACACCTCAGGCATCATATTCCTGCTCGACAGCGAGTCGACCATCAAGAAGAAAGTCAACCGTGCCGTGACCGACAACGACGGCTATGTGGCTTTCGACGAGGACAAGAAGCCCGGTATCTCGAACCTTATCACCCTCTATTCCGCATTGAGCGGCACTCCGCTGCAAGAGGCCATCGACCACTTTACAGGTATGGAGCGCTACGGCGATTTCAAGAAAGAGGTCCTGGAAGTGATTTACGAGACCCTGCGTCCGGTTCAGACCGAGTACGAGCGCCTGTCGCAGAGCGACTATGTTGACGAAGTCCTCGACAAAGGCCGTGACCGGGCCAACGAGATTGCCAACCGTAAATACGATCTTGTCCGCCGCGCTGTAGGCTTTGGACGATAAAGCATACGACTAATATAGAATGGGCGCCGCGATTTTGAATCGCGGCGCCCATTGTTATTATTAAGCAACACTGTCACTTGCTGGTCGACACCACCAAGTAGTCGGTAAAGCGCCAGAAGGCATTGACGTCCTTGATTGTCAGGTAGGCCACCTTCTTTGCATCATTCTCATCGTACACAAGTTCGTACGAACCTTCGGGATGTTTCGATATAACCTGCGCCTTGCGTTGGTTGATCGATATAGTGGTCACCTTGGTGCGGTCGATGGTCTGGAATTTCGATACATCCATATTCTCAGAGGTGTTCTGCTTCTTGCCAATACCTATGAAACCGCCGCTCTTGCTCACAATTCCCATCTCGCTTAGCTCTTTGTACGAGCCTACGATATAATAAGCCTTGTTAGCCTCGCTGGTCTGATAGGCGATATAGTCGTCTTTCTCCTTGTTCGACTGGGTAAGGCTGCTGACATTGTCCGACAGCTGCTGGATGGTGGCCTTGCTGATGGTCAGCTCGTTCATCAGTTCCCCAATCTGAGTCTCTTGCTCTGCGATGCGGGTATTCAGGTTGTCGATGAACTCTTGCAGTTTGCTGTTCTCCTGCCCAAGATTGGAAATCTTGGCGTTAAGGGTAGCAATCTTCTGCCTGTTCTGCGAAAGCATATTCTCAATCACCGCCAGTTGGTCGGTAATCTGCCCCTTGACGCGGCTGTTCATCTCGGGGTTGCGCTGCTTCAACGCATTGACCTGGCTGTAACGTGCCGAAATTTCCGAAAGGTTTGTCTCAATCTCGTTCAATACCTCAAACAGGGCATCGATTTCTCCGTCTTTGGCATCGACAATGGTCTGCAGCGAGTCGGCCCTCTTTATGGCAGCGGCCTTCTCGGGGTCCTCGCCCTTGCACGAGGCGAACAGCAGTGGCACTACGGCCAGAAGCATCAACGATAGTCTCTTCATAATCTTGGTGTTTTTAGAACAATAAATAATTGTTTTTCCGTTATCATTATATGTTGTAAAACGACACAACAGCCCTTTTATTGTCAAACCGTCAAAAATAATTCCACCCTATGGACATCAACCCCTTGCTTCAAGAATGGACAACTCCATATCAAACACCGCCCTTTCACCTGTTCCGCAACGAGCACTACGCGCCGGCTGTCAGAGATGCCATTAAGACCGCTGAAGACAACATCAAGGCCATTGCCGGACAGCAGGAGGTACCGACATTCGAAAACACCATAGAACGACTTGAGACGGCATCCGATATGCTCGACCGCGTAACCGCCTTGCTGCTCAACTTGAACGAATGCAACACCAACCCCCAGATGCAGTCCATCGTCTTGGAACTGATGCCCGAAATCACCCGCTTCGAAAACCGTATATGGATGGACCGCGACCTCTTTGAGCGTGTAAAAATGCTGAGTCAGAGCCACCTTGCCGGCGAACAGGGAGAAGTGGTTGAGAAATACTACCAGCGTTTCGTCCGCAACGGTGTCGACCTTGAGCCAGAGAAGCAACGCCGGTTTGCAGCCAACGCCGAAGAGTTGTCGACACTCACCGAACAGTTCAACCACAACGCGCTCGAGGACACCAACGAGTTCACCCTCCATCTCACCGAGCAAGAGAAGCTCAGCGGACTGCCCGACAACGTCATCGCCACAGCCCGCGAGGAAGCCGCCTCGCGCGGCCTTGAAGGGTGGCTCTTCACACTCCACGCTCCCTCCTACCGTCCCTTCCTCACCTATGCCGACAACCGCAGCCTGCGCCAGAAAATGTGGCAGGCCTACAACAGCCGCGGCAACCGCAGCAACGGCAACAACAACAGCGACATAATACGCCGCATAGTTCAGCTGCGCCTCGAGCAGGCCAAGCTGCTGGGCTATCCCGACTATGCCTCCTATTCGCTCACGCGCACAATGGCCCAGACACCCGCAACCGTCAACGCCTTCCTTGCCCGGCTGCACGCTGCGTCGCTGCCCTTCGCCAAGCACGAGCTCGAAGAGGTGCGCGCCTACGCCCGCAGCATCGGTGCCGACTTTGAGCTGCAAAACTGGGACTTCTCCTACTACAGCGAGAAGCTGAAAAAAGAGCGCTACGACTTCGATTCCGAGATACTTCGTCCCTACTTTCAGCTCGACAAAGTGCGACAAGGAATTTTTGCTCTCTACCATACGCTCTACGGTCTCACCTTCGACGAAGCCCCGGACATAGAGGTCTACCAAGAAGACGTCCGCGCCTATCGTGTCAGCGACGGCCAGCGCTTTATGGGCATCCTTTATCTCGATATGCACCCGCGCTCCAACAAGCGCAGCGGCGCCTGGATGACCGAATTCCGCGCCCAGTCAGCCATCGACGGCCACGAGGTGCGCCCGCTCATACAGGTAGTGTGCAACTTCTCCAAGCCTACTGCCGACAAGCCCTCGCTGCTAAGCTTTGATGAAGTCGAAACCTTTATGCACGAAATGGGACACGCAATGCACGGTATGCTCAGCGATGTACACTGCCCCTCGGTCAGCGGCACCAGCGTACGCCACGACTTCGTTGAAATGCCCTCGCAGGTGATGGAAAACTGGTGCTACGAGACCGACTTCCTCAACACCTTTGCGCGCCACTACCAGACCGGCGAGCCTATACCGCCGCAATATATCGACAAGATTCGACGCAGCGAGAATTATCTTGCCGGCTGGCTCTGCCTGCGCCAGCTCAACTTCGGAGTCACAGATATGGCCTACCACACCCTCACCGCGCCTCTCGCCGAAGACGAGACCATCGAGCACTTCGAGCACCGCCAGATGACCGAGCTGCTGCCCACCGTCGAAGGCTGCTGCACCAGCACCTCGTTCACCCACATCTTCTCGGGTGGCTATGCTGCCGGCTACTACGGCTACAAATGGGCCGAAGTACTTGACGCCGACATCTTTTCGCGTTTCAAGGCCGATGGCATATTCAACACCACCACCGCACGCGACTTCCGCGACAAAATCCTGTCACGCGGCGGCAGCAAGCATCCTGCCGACCTGTTCCGCGACTTTATGGGACGCGACCCCGACCCCGACGCGCTGCTGCGCCGCTGCGGTTTCATCGAGCAGTGACCGACGCCAAGCGGCCCCTTATCGCTTCCAGCGTGTCGCGCACAGTGAAAAAACAGGAAAGGCCCTTCAGAGTTTTTTTCATTTTTTTGACTGCTGCTACAATATTATTTAGCCATAAGCGTTTAAGGATAAACTAACATCAAAACATCAACAGAAATGAAAGGCAGTCAAATTCCATTCAAGAAAAACTACATCCTCGGCACAAGCATTGTGCTGGCAGCATTTGTGCTTGGCCTGATGCTGGTATGGACAGTCAAGACACTCAAGTCGTTCGACGACACGGTGACAGTCAAGGGCTTGTGCGAGCGCGAAGTGCCGGCCGACAACGTGGTGCTGCGCATCAGCTACACCTCACAGGACAACTCGCTCATCGACCTCCGTGCAAGGGTTGAGCGCAACGACGAAGCTATCGTGGCCCTTATCAAAAAAGCTGGCATCAAGGACGAGGAAATCAAGTACTCCACAGCCAACTTCAGCGACCGCTACGACGACTACTATATCAGCGAGAACCTGAAATTCCGCTACACGGCACGTCAGACCATCAGCGTTTTCAGCTCCAATATGGAAGCCGTACGCAAGCTGCAGCGCACCATCGACGGCGAACTGCTGAAGCAGGACATCATCTCGAGCACCTCGGCCAGCTATAACTACGACGGTCTCAACGACATCAAGCCCTCAATGATTGCCGAGAGCCTTGACAAGGCACGCGAGAGTGCCGAGGAGTTTGCCAAGAACAGCCACAGCAAGATAGGCAAGATGCGTACCGCCTCGCAAGGCTATTTCGACATCAGCGACCTTGACGAGAACACACCGCAAATCAAGAAGATACGCGTCGTGACCACTGTCGAATACTACCTGAAATAATACCATTTCCACCATTGGATTCTGAAAACCGCAGCGATGAAAAAGGCCCTCCTGCTATCGTCTATACTTTTCATTATTCAATTATTCACACCAACCATCTGTTCCGCCCAGCAAACGACGGAACAGATGGCTTCGTATTACTATCAAAACCGCGAATACGACAAGGCCATAGAACTCTATGAGCCGCTCTACGCCCGCACGCAGAACATCTACTACTACCAGATGTTGCTGGGTTGCTATGCCGAGACAGGCAAATACAAGGAGGCCGAGCGGCTGGTAGAGAAGCGCCTCAAACGGCAGCCGCGCGACCTGTTCCTCTATGTCGACCTGGGCAGCATCTACCTGAAACGCGGCGAAAAGAAGAAGGCCGAGAAGCAGTATGCCGCAGCCATAGAGAGGCTGGGGCGTGACTCAAAGCAGACAAGCGACCTTGCTATGGCCTTCGAGAACGCCGGCCGCAACGACTATGCCATACAGACATATCTGGCCGCCCGCGAGCGGATGGACAACCAGTACATCTATGTGATGGAACTGGCCACGCTCTACGAGAAGTCGGGCGACTATGAGAAGATGACACAGGAATACTTCGCTCTGCTCGACAAATCGCCCGGCTCGATGGGCTCGATACAGATAGCCCTGCAAAGGGCCCTGAACGAGACCTCCACCACACAGCTTGCCGACGGCCTGCGACGCACGCTGACATCGCGCATCCGCCAGAACCCCGAGAACAGGAACTATCTTGAGATGATGATCTGGTTCTCGCTGCAGCAGCTCGACTTCGATTTTGCGCTGACACAGGCCAAGGCCGTCGACGCACGATTCCCCGACCAAGGGGCGGAACAAGTGTACCGCGTGGCGCAGATAGCCCATAACAACGAGGCCTTCGACGTGGCCGAGGCCGCCTACAGACACATCATCGCCAAAGGCAAAGAGACGCCGCTATACTTCGAAAGCAAGATAGGACTACTGACCACAAAATACGCCCGCATCAACCAGGGCCACGCTGTCAACGCCAAGGAACTGGCGGCGCTGGAGAGCGAATATGAGGCCACCCTGACCGAACTCGGCAAGAACCCGCAGACAGTGCCGCTGATGCGCAACTACTCGCACCTGCTGGCCTACAACACGCCTGCCGACAATGCCCAACTGCAAAAGGCCGCAGACCTGCTCTACGACATCATCGAGATGCCGCGGCTGCCGGGCAATACCGTAAGCGAAGTGAAGCTCGAGCTTGGCGACCTGCTGCTCTTCTCGGGCGAGATATGGGACGCGTCGCTACTGTACAGCCAGGTGGAGAAAGCCAACAAGAACGACGTAATAGGCGCTATGGCCAAGTTCAAGAACGCCAAGCTGAGCTACTACAACAACGACTTCCGGTGGGCCAAGTCACAGCTCGACGTATTGCGCGCATCGACCTCAAAACTCATCGCCAACGACGCAATGCAACTCTCGCTCCTCATCAGCGACAATATGGAGGAGGACAGCACCTACGAAGCCCTCTCCTACTATGCCGCCGCCGACCTGATGCTCTATCGCGGCCAGCTCGACTCGGCCTGGGCACTATACGACGACATCACAATCCGCAACCTGTCGCATTCGCTCTTCGACGAGGTGCTGATGCAGAAAGCCCGGATCCGAATGAAACAGGGACGCTATACCGAAGCCGACTCGCTGCTGCAGCGCATCGTGGACCACTATGCCAGCGACATTCTGGCCGACGACGCTCTGATTATGCTTGCCGAGCTCAACGAGCAACAGCTGGGCAATACCGACCGCGCACGCGAATGCTACGAGAAACTCCTGCTCGACTATCCCGCCAGCCTCTACGCCGACCGCGCACGCAAACGCTACAACGCGCTGAAAAAACAATAGCCCTTTCCGGAACACACCCGTCACATCCCGCAAGCCACGTCGGTTCAACGCCGTGGCATCACGCACCCAACACCGTCATTTCGACTATTGATAGACCATACTTCAACCATATTTCGACCATTATATATGGTTAAACGATGGTTGAAGGATGGTTAAACGATGGTTGATATGACGGAGCAGGTCCCTGCCTGCCCCATCGTTGAGGCTATACTGTAGGCTGGCACGAGGTGCGTGATTTATGGAGTTAGGGCGCCTGATGTGCCGGATCTGCGCTCCGCCACATCAGGCCGCATCGGAACATCCGCCGCGAAGGGATTGTCCGTCTGCTCCATTTGATTAGCCCATTGCAATAATTCTTATTTTATTCAGCTATATGGTTTTTAATTATTTTATGTATTCTAATTCCCTCTTTGTCTCCCAGCTGGTACAGCCTTTTCCAGATATGATGGGTTAGATATTCTGGTGTGGGTAGGGTCTTTATCAGATGGTGATAACATTGGTAGTAGTTTCGTTCATATAATTTACCGACCTCATATACCTTATAATACTCCTCCAAATCCTCTTCCTGAAGATCGTCCCACATATAATGGTTATAACCTCTGACATATACTTTGACCTGAGAATTGTCATAATACGCATACTCAATTCTTCGGATGATATATGTCTCATTTCCGATTTTATAGATTTCCGAATCGTCCAGTCTCAATATATCCATTATTCGTGTGAAGTACTTTATTTCTTCTCTCATAGCACTATCAACAAACATAACGTTTGCCGGATCACACAGCATAATGGCTTGTTTATAATTGACGGAATCTTTTTCGATAAAATCTTTCAGAGTCTCTTCGTCGACGACATAAAACCCATAGAAATAAGGCAGAGTAAGTCCGTATTTAAGCGGAATGAAAAACGTATGCGAAAATGGCTCTACCTTTTGAATCAGAAAGGCAGAATTCTGTTGTAAAGACTGTGCCTGTATGGCATTTATAGAACATATCATCAGTGTTAAAACAATGATATAGGCCCACTTTTTCCACATCTCTACGTGATGAAAGAACTTATTGTTTTTTTTAATTACCATACCTCTCTATTATTTTGGTTTATCAATACACTCCGTGAACCAACTTGGTCTAGCCCTGCAGATTTCCAGACACGTTTAAACGGTTCTACGGCATTACCCCTCGTTACAATGGCTTTATCCATCAAATCATTAGCCAAATATGGAGCAGGATTTTTTGCTTCCGGGTAGCGATCGTATAACCCAAACATATGACCAATCTCATGTTTCAAATCGCCCTGATACTCAGTAGTGCTATAAAACAAAGGATCCCATGCTTCGGGCTTATCAACTCTGCTATGAGTAGGAAGATTAGCTGTTAGATGTTTATTATTAGTTACACTGGCTATGGCATCGTAATAATCAAGATCATTTGTAAGTGAATTGCCTATGCGGTCGTTATTTGCAGATTGAACAGGATTGTCGCTTTCAAGTATATTAAACTCAAAAGAAATATCATACCCTGACGCTCCTAATGCATTATCCCCCAATGCTGTTTTTATGTCAGTCTCCCAAGACTTCAATGCATTGTTGAAGCCATCCAAAAACACATCAGCTTCACTTCCAAGGTTCTTTTTGTTGTAGTAGAAATTAGCTCGAATAGTAACCTTTTTATTTTCATCGTCTTTTATTATTTCCACATCTCTTCCATCCGGATCCACCAGCTTAATAGGATTCCAGGCGCAATAGGCGTAAGGAGAGATGCTCGGGTACTTGTCTGCCATCGGGTCAACGCTGAGCCACATTGTCATCAGCTCGTGATCCATATAGCGGGCGCCGAAGTAGCCGTAGCCGGTTTCCTCGTCGCGCTCCTTGCCCGTGGAGTATGAAAGGATTTGGTAATAATTCGAGTATTGATTATCAACGCCTTGCAAAATCCAAAAACAGCCGTTTTCGGTGTTCCCGAAGGCTACAGCCGGGTGGTGTGATATGTCAGTAAAAGCTTGCAAAGCGTTGAATTTATTGATATAACGAAAGACGAATTGTTTTATTGTGAAATGGGCAAAACGTCAGATGCGACAGGTCTTTAACCGTTAAACAATAAACGTTAATCTTTATATGGATTAGTTTTGCGGATTTGGAAATCCTGATAATAATATGTGTCGGAGCACAGATCCACCACGACGGGTTATAAATGGAAGTCTATATCGCCATATAGAATAACTTTAGAAAAAGAAGAATTATTATTACCTCTAATCCGATTATGACAACCAACGCATAAGGCATCTATTCTGACGTATTTTTGCGATAAATAACAATCACCTGATGTGTCGTTTCTAAAATATCCATCCAACAGACAATTCCAATCTAATTCTTTAAACAAAGGATCGGCCTCACACCACGATGAAACTAGCGAACGAATACTATTAATTCCCAATCCTCTCTCTTGTAGTTTGTCAAAAAAAATTTTTAAATCATTTAGTGAGTAACCCGAAACGCGGATCCATAAAGTGTTAAAGAACTGGATTCTGCATTTTGTTTTTTTTGAATCAAATTTTAATAGATATAACGCACCTTTGTCCTCTGGTATTTTGAATAATTGAATAGTATATATATCGCTAGGATTATCATTTTTACCATAAAAATGCAACTCAAGCACAGGTGAAAATATTATTTGGAACTCCGAATAAGATGAGTTCGCATTAGTGACAAATTTGTCAAACAATGTTTCCAAGTGATTCGATTCCAAAGACACATTGTCCATTAAGCAACTTAAGTAAATAATTTTTTTATCATTTTCATTCAGGAGTACCTGTCCACACAGGTTGTTATAACATAATGTAAATAAAAACACAATAAAAAATGTGAAATTAGTATGAAAATGGATCCGGCTTAAGAGCGGCTCCTCTTGAAACGATGTGTTGCTCATAATCATATGAAAATTTTGTTGTTGGTTTGTTTTTATAATCTAACCCTATATTGTTTGTCGCATAATTATAATTAGGTCGTATTATGCCAAAAAGCACATCACCAAATTCATTTGCCAGTGAACCCACCCCATTAAATCCATCCTTGAATGCATCAGTATATAATGTGATCATAATATTATTATTTTTAATACTTGACACCTTGCCTTTATCCAGCTCATATACAATTTTGGTTTCTCCAACAGCACCATTTTTATCATCAAACGGCATATCACTTAATTTTACCCAAACATCAATATTATTTCCATTGTATGAAATATTATCAATTAAATTGTATTCCGTTTCATTATTTTTTTTGTATGCAGACAATAAACTATTGACCTTTTTATAATTATTATTGTTTTCCTTCAATTCTTTAATTTTGTTACGAAAAGCATTAATTTCATTTTCATTAGTTGTTTTTTTTATTTTTTCTTCAAAATAACTAATATCGTTGCTGATATCTCTATATATTTCATAAGCATTTCTTATACTATCTCCATTGGGATCTATAACTTTTACCGGATTCCACGCACAATAATTGTAAGGTGACAGGCTTGGATACTTGTCCGACATCGGGTCGACGCTGAGCCACATTGTCATCAGCTCGTGGTCCATATAGCGGGCGCCGAAGTAGCCGTAGCCTGTTTCCTCGTCGCGCTCCTTGCCCGTGAAGTGTGAAAGGATTTGGCGGAAATTCGAGTATTGATTATCAGTGTATTGCAAATGCCACAAACAGCCGTTTTCGGTGTTTCCGAAGGCTGTTGTATGCTGGCTTATTATGTTTGTAGATGTTTGCAAAGCATTGATTTTTTTGACATAACGCAAGACGGGATGTTTTATTGTGAAATAGGCAAAAAGTCAGTTGCGACAGGTCTTTAACCGTTAAACTATGGACTTTAACCTTTATATGGATTAGTTATGCGGATTTGGAAATCCAAATAATAAGATGTGGCGGAGCGCAGATCCGCCACAACGGGGTTAAACGGAACATCCGACGCGACGGGCCACAACGAGTCACAACGGAACATCCGACGCGATGGGGGATTAATCACTATTTATGAACACACTTCTGAAAAAAATAATATTCTTTAAACCAAATATCATGTCTCAATAAACTTCTTATTGGAGAGTAAAGTGACAGCCTAATGGTGGAGCTAGTTTGGGGGAAAAGACAAGAGGCTCTATCGTAATCTACCCAGCCAAAAGAAATTATTACAAATAAAATATTATCCAGAAAGAAACAGCCCTGTATATTTTTTTCATTGTAGCCATACCATTCATTATATGCTTCGTTTCGAAAACTTAAGAGCGTCTCAGTCATATAATAATTGGAAATTGGGTTTATAGATAAACCCAACTTCAATGAATCATCCGTTTTATCAAATATAAGTAATTCCACAAAAAATCCTGACGAATCTGGAAACTGCAAATAATCCCACTTTGATGCTTCAAATAAACAGGAGTCCAGTATGTGAATAAGATTGTTGTCATTTATAGTAACAATTGGTATGTCAATGTGTGTGTTTAATGTACAATACAACCAAGCACTGTCTAGATTATCTGAATTGCTTATCAGTTTATTACCTTCCACTAATCGAATGTCATTGTCAACACACCGCAATGTGTCCATATTGTAATAAATGGTTTTGGAATCATATATGTTTTGTCCCACACACTCAATGGCGTGAGTAAAAAAAAATCCAAATAGAATTATTATTACTATCTTGCAAATCGATTCCATAGCTGTCTAAACTGTGACAAATTAATATATCCATTTTTCTCGGAAGGGACATAATCCCCAAAATCCATTGAGCGGCCAGCACAATAAATTGTACATCTAACACCTTTCAATTCTTTCGCGTGATCCTGATCTTCATAAGATGGGAAAAAACTATCTGATGTAATGTTCGGATGAAAATGATCCCAAAACTTAACGTTCTCAGTAGTATACCTATCCTTCGAATGTATCATTCTATCCTTGATTCCAGATGAAGACAGCTCGCCACCGCCTTGTTTAAACGCATAATAATCCCATTCCACTGGCGAATCAAATTCTGCTATTGTTTTAAAAATCATTTCTCCTATCTCGCTGTTACTACATTGTAAAAAATCAGTGTGATACTTTTGTGTTTTCCCACCTTCAAGATAAAGTCCTTCATCTGATTGTGTACGAAAAGAACCTTTGTTTTTTTCAATTAGATTTGAGCGAACCAATTCTTCATTCTTATAATAAAGAATACTATGGTCACCACCGGCTTTTGTCAGATTAATGGTTCCTTTATCCAAATTAATTTTAATAGTGTCTTTCCCATCTGGATCTACCAATTTTACCGGATTCCAGGCGCAGTAGGCATATGGTGACAGGCTTGGATACTTGTCCGACATTGGGTCGACGGAGAGCCACATTGTCATCAACTCGTGGTCCATATAGCGGGCACCGAAGTATCCGTAGCCCGTTTCCTCATCCCGCTCTTTGCCGGTGAAAGTAAAGCGCTCACTGTAGCCGGAGATACGCTGGTCGACATAGCGTTCGCCGTAGGGCAGGTACTGCAGGTGCTGGACGGCAAGGCCTCCGTTGTCGGTGATCCAGCTGGCGCTGCCGAGATGGTCGGAGTGGTAGAAGTAGACGTCGGGCTCGTTGTGGTGGATGCTTTGTGCGTCATCAATCATATGCTGAAACTCGTCGTAGTCGGTGATCAGCTCGGCTTGCAGACGTTCTGGAACCTCATTCATATCGATTGTCAGTTTGTCGTTGGAAGATAGTCCATTGGCGATACATTCGATATCATTATTTTCGAGGATACGGTCATTGATTTGTCTCAAACTCTGTTTGAAAACACTTCCAGACTTGTCCGACAATCCGTGTTCCCGGTCTATCACTTTCAGTCCACCGCCTCCGATGCGGGCTGCCACGCGCTCGGTGCCAGCATAGTAATGCTTGGTGTAGCCCTTGTTGGTCAGCACCATATAGGCCGAGGGATATAGTGTCGGCTCGTTCAACAGCGTATAGGTGGCCATAAAGTCGGCATTGACATCCAGCAGGTCGTTGGTACCGGTCAGCTTCACGCGGCGCTCCCCGCTGTGGTCGTAGACGTAATAGCTGGAGTACTTTTCGTCCACGGCTGCGTGCATACGGTTGTCTTCGGTCCAGAAGAGGAAGCGTCCGGTCTCGAATTTGGCGTCTTCGTTGCCAATGCTTATTTGCCCAAGGTTTCCGGCGTCATCCCAACGAAGGTCGAAGTGTTTTTCGTTCTTTTCGTCGAATATGCGCCTTACGGTATGCGGTTTTTGGTCGTTGCAATAGCCGTAGAACATATTGACGGATCCGGTGAGGGAGCTGGATGGCGTTTCAAGGCGTTTGCTCGTGATGCGCCCCGAGGGGGTATAATCCATAGTATATCTATAGTGTCCAAGCGTGCTGTCGCCCTGGGAGCCTTCGAGTCGGTGTAGCCCGTCATAATTAAAGGTATTATCGTATCCTCCGCCAAGTGTGCCTATGGCAAGAACAGAGTCCTTGATATTCGTTATGTTGCTTACACTGTCGAATGTGTATTTGATGTTCTGCATTACCGCACCGCCAAGTTGGAAGCTTGTGAGACGGGACAATCGGTGCAAAGTGTCATAAGTGTAGTGCACGCGGGTGCCATTGCCGTATTGGACAGAGTCTCGCTGGCCGAATTTGTTGTAGTGTATGCCTTTGATGTACGACTGGAGAGTGCCGTTTTTGTCGCCGTCCATAGCGAAGAGGTCTCCACCCCAAATATACTTATAGGAAACCACCTCTCCGTCGGGATAAATCATCTGATCCATACGCCCCCAGCTGTCGTAGGTGTATTGTGTT
>Ga0129306_1000596_pt1 | contig 54671 bp, 45 predicted proteins | sample P827metagenome_FD_94438 | JGI IMG/M metagenome (GOLD analysis project Ga0129306, IMG submission 94438) | Capybara group fecal microbial communities from Wisconsin, USA - P827 metagenome | ecosystem: Host-associated > Mammals > Digestive system > Large intestine > Fecal | place: USA: Wisconsin... | reverse complement strand
TCCAGTCCCTTACTCTTGTGGATCGACAGGATGCGCAGACCGTCGGTTACATCGGCTTGTACGGTCTTGCTGCTGATGGTCTCATCCCATTCGCGAACAAAAGCGTCGATGTCGGTAGAGTTATCTTGCGTAAATTGGTTCAGCTGGTCGTAGAACGCACAGATATAGGCGCTCTGTTCGTCTAGCAGCTGAAGCTCGAAGATGGTATAGAGTCGCTCCACCAGTTCGTAAAGCGGCAGTTGTTGCAATTCTGTCGTATGCTGGGTGAAATCCTCAGGCAACCATTCGTCCAGACTTAGCCCCTTGATAAACAGCTCTTGGTCCGTTATCTCGTGGTGTAATACAGAACGCTGATAAATCTTGATGATGGTCGCTTTGGCCAGCAAATCGTCAGGGTGGGTAAGCAGATGGAGTGCCTGTATCAGGAGACAAACGGCCACAGAGGCATCCAGCCGGAAGGCTTCATCGCTGACGATGGGGATGTCGGGTTGATACGTGGCAAAATAGTCGGCAATGAGCGGGATATACCGATTGGTGCGCACGAGAATCGCCATATCGCTCAGTTGGGCTCCTTGTTGGCGCAGCGTCTCGACCGTCTCAACGAGCAGATGGAGTGTCTGCTCTTGATAGTCTTCACCCGATAATAGTTGCACGCTGACCATTCCTTTCTGCTGGCGGTGCTCGGGAATCTGCTGTGCCACGTCGGCATAGGCGCGATTCAGTTGGCTTGCTCCTTCGGGATTCTCCTCTTTCAGCTGTTCGTATTCCTGACGGGCAGCCTCTGTGAAGAAAGCGTTGTTAAACAAGATGATGTTGCGTTCCGAGCGGTAATTCTTCTCCAGCGGTTTGATATCCACCATCTCGTCGAAATGCGGGAATTCCTGGTCGATGGCATTCAGCAACCGCCAGTCGCCTGAGCGCCAGCGATAGATGCTCTGCTTGACATCTCCAACAATCAGGTTCTCAGCATGTTGATGACTCATGCACTCACGGAGCAGCACCTTGAAATTCTTCCATTGAACGGTACTGGTGTCCTGGAATTCGTCAATCATGATGTGCTCCAGCTGCATGCCAATCTTCTCGAAGATAAACGGTGAGTCGCTGTCACTGATGAGCGCATGGAGCAACTGCTGGGTGTCGCTCAGCAGAAATCGATTCGACTCGTCGTTCAGCATGCGCACCTTCTGCTCGATACTGTCCAACAGTCGCAGCTGGTTGAGGTGTCGCAACGTCAGACTGGCCGACTGGAAGAGGCGATATTGTCGGGGACGTTCATCGATAGCATATTTCAGGATGTTCATCAGCGAAGCTTCGGCAACAGCGTGGATGTGTTCTGCCTGAGGGTTCTTCTTGGCATACCATTTCGTAGGATCACCCACGCAGTCGAGCGCGCGCTTGCCTGCAATGCTTTCATCCATCTGTCCGGCTCGCAGTTTCAGGAAGAAGCCCGCAACGCCCTGCTTTCCGTACGGCAGGTCGTCAACCGTCAGTCCTTCTGCCGCTAAGGTGTCGAAGAAGGATTCTGCTATCTCCTGCATCCGTTCCAACGCGTCCTTGCGTATCTGGCGCAGCTGTTGACTATAGTTCTCGAAAAAGTCCTTCTCCTCCATCTTTTCCTTGAGCGTCTGGCCTTGCTCCTTGTAGAAGTCGCGGAAAATGGTTTTTCCAAACTGTTTCACCTGCCCGATGATATTCCAAGAGCGGTCATCGCTGATTTTCTCCATGATGAAGTTTAGGAGCCATTGCAGCATGACGTCCGTATGCGTCAGCGAGTCGATGAGTTGGTCGACTGCCTGTTCTTCTACCTGTATGTCGTTGAGCCCGATGCGCAGATTGGCCGTCAGATCAAGTTCGCGTGCTAAATTGCGCAGCACGCTTTGGAAAAATGAGTCGATGGTCTCCACGCGGAAATAGTTGTAGTTATGCAACAGCTGGTGGAGAGCCTCGCCAGCACGCTGGCTGATCGTCTCTTCCGTCAATCCTGTAGCCCCGACAATATGCTTGAGATAACTGTCGGAGTCGGGTAGACGTTTCCAGATGCCATAGAGTTGAGACAGAATGCGCATCTTCATCTCCTCCGTCGCCTTGTTGGTGAACGTGACGGCGAGGATGCTGCGGTAGCTCATCGGATTCTGAACGAGCAACTTGATGTATTCCGTAGCCAGCGTGAATGTTTTTCCGCTTCCGGCACTGGCCTTATATACAGTGAGTGGTTTTACCATCGTCTGAATAGTTCTATCGTGAATTTACAACCAAAGCTTTGGTGGCGGCCTCCTAGGAAACTGGCAAAGAAACCTGTAGAGAGATAACGGGTGGTGAAGCCGTAGCCCAGTTCGAAATAGGGGCGGTGCTTCTCAATGGACAGTCCGCTGAGGTAGATGCGTTCCATTTCGAAGACGTGACCCAATACCGGTATCCAGGTCAGCGCCAGCAGAGGCGACTCGAAAGAGAGGTGACCTCGTACGTAATAGTTCGATTCGTTGTACCAGCGGCTGTCAAGCAGTTGGAACTGTCCCGTCCAGTCGTCTTCCCAACCTGTTGCCAGATTATTGTCTCGGAAGTTGGTGAAGTCCACGAAATAGTCGGAACTGCGTTGGGTGTAGAATCCCGTTCCTGCGCGAAAGTTCAGTCTGCGCATACTCTTCAGCTTGTGCTTATAGGAAAGGTCGAACTCCCATCGCTCATAATCGAGGTCAGACTTGAACACGCCCTTCACACCTCGCTCGTAGTTAGCCGTCAGCGTGGGGCCTTTTTCCTGCCAAGGTTTGAAGTGCAGCGTGAGCAAAGGGGCGAAACTTCGGTATTCGTCCGGGAAACCGATTGATTTCATCGTCTCGCGATTGATAGAGCGGCGTCGGTGATACACCAGACCCGTCATGATTTCCACCCAGTCGAAGGCCTCCACATTGTTTACCAACTGTAAGATCTCGTCATTGAATTCGGGCACCACAAAATCCTCACCGTATTTTTCTTGGATGTCATCCACCAGCGACGCATGGTTCGTAAGGTTACCGTTAGCCCACGTCAATTCCGTATAGCCATTGCGCTTCGGGTTGTAGGTCATGCGCAGGGGAGCGGTATAGTAGAACCGTTTCTGTTTGAAGTTATAACCCATTTGCGGATTCAGCGACAGATAGCGGTGCGTGTTGAAGTTGTATTGCAGTCCGACATTCAGCTTGTAAGAGAAACCTCTACTCCCGCTATAGCTGAAGTAGAGGGGGTTGAACAGCGGCGAGATGCGCATCGAGGCCGGTCCGGCAGCAGCGTGGGTAGAGTTGATGAGGTTATAGCCTATGTTGTTCCACAGGAAGTCCGTGAAGCTCTGTCGATGGACCGTAGAGTCAGTTTGTTCCTGTTGTGCCTTCGCTTGCGCCTCTTCCTCTTTCTGCTGGTGCTTAGTGTAGATGGCATTCTCGTTGATCGTCAGCGTGGTGGGGCGCAGGGTTTTCATCAGTTCCAGGTCGTCAACGTTGTCTATCGAGTCGGGCAGTGTGGTGGGGCAATTGTAAAAGGCCCTGCATGTGGCGCTGATGTCGTTGCCCAGAAACTTGAATTTCGTTTCCGTCAGACATTGGTGGGGCAGCACGATGCTGTCCTTTGACAAATCCATCGAGGCCGACACGTTGAACGATACCATATCGTATTCACCTTCAAAGAAGATGGAGTTGATGCGCCCGGTAGAAAGGTCTACAAAGGCGCGTCCCTTGATGAGCTGCGTGTTGTTGGTACGCGGACGGAACCTTACAATGAACAAAGTCTTGTTGACCGGTATGACGCGATATTTGTAGAAGTATCGGTTCGGATAGTAGAACGGCGACAGCATCTTGTCCTCGTAGAGCGTCTCGTTGTAGAGGTTCGGTGTCAGGTATTCCAGCATGTTGGGCATCACCGTCCTGTTATGCGGTACGGTTCCGCTGACCACCTGGCGACGCATATCATAATGGAATGCATCGTGGAATTTCATCTTGTAATAAGCTTCTGATACAAAGTCCCTTTCGCCTTTGGCAATAGAGTACATAGTTGGAACCAGAAACAGGGTTGGGTTGCGGCGGTTCGTGTTAAAGGTGCATGCCATATAGACATTTCGCTCTACGTTGACGTCTTTCCGCTCGTGATTCTTGGCATAGTTCCACACCCGAAAGAGAACCAGCGTGTCGATGGATCTGTCTCGTGAAAAACAAATACTGGGCATGAGTGTTATCATGCCCAGCATCAATAGGGTGATGTGCAGCTTATGATTCACGCCTCCAAAATTACAAATAAATTTTGGAGCAGCAAAACATTTAGCCCAAATATTTCATCAAAATGCGTGCATTTCCTGAGTCGCGAAGCTTGGCGATGCTCTTTTCGCGGATCTGACGGACACGTTCGCGGGTCAGTCCCAGCTGGTCGCCAATCTCCTCAAGACCCTTCTCGTGACAGCCGATACCGAAGCACTCGCGGATAATCGTAATCTCGCGCTCCTTCAGCACTTTCTGCAGCACGGTGTTCAGCTCCTGTGCCATCGACTCGTGGTCTACGTGGCGGTCGGTACGTGAGTCGTCACCACTGGCCATCACGTCGAGCATACAGTTGTCCTCACCGTCCTGGAAAGGAGCGTCGATGGATACGTGGTGACTGTCAGCCTGCATAGACTGTGCAATCTTGTCTTCGTCCATATTGGTAGCGTCGCTCAGCTCGGTTACTGAGGGATGACGCTGGAATTCTTGCTCGAAACGATTGATTTCGTGGCTAATCTTATTAAGGCTGCCCACCTGATTGAGTGGCAGACGAACGATACGGCTCTGCTCTGCAATAGCCTGCAGGATAGACTGACGAATCCACCATACAGCGTAGGAGATGAATTTGAAACCGCGTGTCTCATCAAATTTCTGTGCGGCCTTGATCAGGCCGATATTACCCTCGTCAATCAAGTCAGTCAACGTCAGTCCCTGATGCTGATACTGCTTGGCAACGGATACTACGAAACGCAGGTTGGCAGTCACCAGCTTGTCCTTGGCACGCTCGCCTTCAGGACCGCCTTTGCGTATCTTCTGAGCCAGCTCGATTTCCTCGTCGATACTGATCAGTGGTGCACGGCCGATTTCCACCAGATATTTATCCAGTGCTTTACTTGAACGATTCGTAATACTCTTTTGAATCTTTAATTGTCTCATCTTGAAAAACTTTCTCTAATAACCTTAACCACCTGAAAATCAGGTGAATATTGTGAATATACTTTTAAAAGCGGTGCAAAGTTACGAAAAATATCTATTCGTTGTTCTCCTTACACGCTTTATTTTTACTTAAAAAAGCTTAATTCGATTTCTTTTTGCGTCTCTTGCGCGACTTCTTCTTGGGGGCGGCCACCTTGTATTCCGGTGCTTCTCCAAGTTCTTCCGGTAACGTGTTTTTCTGAATGTCGCGTTGCAGAAAACGCTCTATATCAGCAAAATAGCGGATGTCCTGTTCTGAGACGAAAGTGATGGCCACACCGTCGCGCTGTGCACGGGCGGTACGTCCGATGCGGTGCACGTAGTCTTCGGCATCATGGGGCACATCGTAGTTGATGACCATCAGAATGTCGTCAATGTCGATACCGCGTGCCACGATGTCGGTAGCTACCAGCACGTCCACCTGTCCGGCTTTGAATCGGAACATCACGTCGTCGCGCTCGGCTTGCGTCAGGTCTGAGTGCATAGAGGCACAGTTGATGTGCATGCGTTTCAGCTCGCGGGTAATGTCCTTCACCTTGTCTTTCTTGCCTGAGAAGATGATGACACGCTGCAGCTCACCGGCTTTGAACAGCGAGCGTACAATACCCAGTTTCTGAGGCTCGTAGCAGACGTAGGCCGACTGCTGAATCTTCTCAGCTGGTTTCGATACGGCAATCTTCACCTCTACAGGTTTATATAATAAGGTACGCGCGAGTTGTTGTATCTTGGTCGGCATAGTAGCCGAGAACATGATGGTCTGGTGTTTGCGCGGTAACATCTTGGCTATCTGCAGGATATCGTCTGAGAATCCCATGTCGAGCATACGGTCGGCTTCGTCCAATACGAAGAAGGAGAGGCGCGACAGGTCCAGGTTTCCCATTCGGATGTGCGAGAGCAGGCGTCCCGGTGTCGCTATCACCACGTCGGCGCCCATCTTCAGTCCTTTATGTTCCTGGTCGAAGCGGTTGCCGTCGTTACCTCCATAGACGGCTACGCTTGAGATACCGTCCAGATAGTAGCCGAAACCCTGCATAGCCTGGTCAATCTGCTGGGCCAGTTCGCGGGTTGGCGACATCACGATGCAGTTCACGGCATCTTTAGGATATCCGCCATCGTCGAGCATGCTCAGGATGGGCAGCAGGTAGGCTGCTGTTTTGCCGGTGCCCGTCTGTGCTACGCCTATCAGGTCGTGTCCGTCTAATATCTCTGGTATACAGCGTTCTTGTATGGGTGTCATTTCCTCAAAATGCATGTCGTATAATGCATCGAGGATGTTATCGTTCAAATAAGTTTCTTCAAATGTCATTTAATTTTTCACTTTTCACTCTTCACTTTTCACTTAATTCGGTGCTTGCCTATAGCAGAAGTAGGCAATGACGGCATACAGGATGTTTGGAATCCATGCTGCTATGACGGGTGGCGTATCTGCATTGATGGCGAAGGTGGCACATACCGTCTGGAGCAGGATGTAGGTGAACGACAGCGCCAGTCCGATACCCAGATACATACCCATTCCTCCCTTGCGCTTTCGTGACGACAGCGATACACCGATGATGGTCAGGATAAACGAGGCGAACGACGAGGCGATGCGCTTGTGGTATTCCACCTCGTATTGCACCACGTTGCTCGAACCGCGTTGCTGCTGCTTCGAGATGTATCGCAGCAGTTCGGGCGATGTGAAGGTCTCCTGCTGACCCTTCGAGAACACCAGGTCCATAGGCTCCATCTGTATCAGCGTGTCAATCTCTGCTCCGCTGGTTATCTGTTCGCGCATACCTTTCAGCGTACGTATCTTGTAGTTGCGGGCCTTCCAGTGGTAGCGCGAGTCCGAGATAGTGTCATACTGAATGACGTTGGCGTTCATCTGCGAGACCATCTTCTTGTTCTCGAACTTATACAGCGCGAAACCGTATCCCGTCTTGCGTATGTCGTCGTATTGCGAGATGTAGGCCACCACGCCCTTGTCCACCATCAGCTGGATGTTCGATGCCGACGTGTTCTTCTTGTTGTTCTTGTACAGTGCTTCGAAATCGTGGCGCACTACCGTTCCTTTCGGTATCACGTAGGCACCCAGATAGAAGTTCAGCGCGGCTATCAGGGCAGCGGAGATGAGGTAGGGGCGTAGCAGTCGCTTGAAGCTCATGCCGCATGCCAGCATCGAGATGATCTCCGAGTTGCCAGCCAGCTTCGAGGTGAAGAAGATGACGGCAATGAATACGAACAGCGGCGAGAAGAGGTTGGCGAAGTAGGGCACGAAGTTGGTGTAGTAGTCGAACATGATGGCACGCAGCGGTGCGTGGTTGTTCGTAAACTTCGCCAGATTCTCGTTCACGTCGAAGACGATGGAGATCGAGATGATCAGGATGATGGAGTAGACATAGGTGCCGATGAACTTGTTGATGATATACCAGTCCATGCGCTTGACGTAGCGCAGCGGGTTGTATTTCTTCATCCAAGCCATCTTAGCCCATGGAATACTTCTCCACAGGGCCTTGATTCTGGTTATGATGTCGCTGATTCGCTCTTTCATCTTCTGCGTCCTAAGTTATCGATTACCGAACGTTTCCATTGCGTGAAGTCACCTTGCTCTAGGTGCTGGCGGGCGTCTGTCACCAGTCGCAGGTAGAACGCCAGGTTGTGGATGCTCGCTATCTGCATGGCCAGCAGTTCCTGAGCCTTGAACAGGTGGTGCAGATAAGCCTTCGAGTGCAGACGGTCAATCTCGCAGCCGTCAGGATCGATGGGGGAGAAGTCGTCAGCCCATTTCTGGTTGCGCATGTTCATCGTTCCCTCGTAGGTGAACAGCATCGCATTGCGCCCGTTGCGCGTCGGCATCACGCAGTCGAACATGTCGACACCGCGCTCTATGCCCTCTAGGATGTTCTGCGGTGTCCCGACCCCCATCAGGTAGCGGGGCTTGTCCTTGGGCAGTATCTCATTCACCACCTCTATCATCTCGTACATCACCTCCGTCGGTTCTCCAACGGCCAGTCCGCCAATGGCGTTGCCGTCGGCTCCCTTGTCGGCCACGTGCTTGGCAGCCTCCTGTCGCAGGTCCTTGAAGGTGCAGCCCTGTACGATGGGAAACAGGCTCTGCTTGTAGCCGTAGAGCGGTTCCGTCTCGTTGAATCGCTTGATGCATCGGTCCAGCCATCGCTGGGTCAGTCCCAGCGACTTCTTGGCATACTGATAGTCGCTCTGTCCCGGTGGGCATTCGTCGAGTGCCATCATGATGTCGGCACCGATGATGCGCTCCGTGTCCATCACGTTCTCCGGCGTGAAGATATGCTTCGAACCGTCGATATGGCTACGAAACTCGCAACCCTCTTCGCGCAACTTGCGGATACCGGTCAGCGAGAACACCTGGAAACCGCCTGAGTCCGTCAGTATCGGACGCTCCCACGTGTTGAACTTGTGCAGTCCGCCCGCCTTGCGCAGGATGTCCAGTCCCGGACGCAGATACAGGTGGTAGGTGTTGCCCAGTATGATCTGTGCTTTCACCTGGTTATACAGCTCTGAGAAGTGTACGCCTTTCACCGACCCGCACGTGCCTACCGGCATGAAGATAGGGGTCTTGATTGGCCCGTGGTCTGTCGTTATCAGACCGCTCCTGGCGCTGCTGTATGGATCGTTATGTTGTACTTCGAACGTCATTTCTTCTCTTCTTTCTCTTCGGGAATTTCAAAGTTCATCGGATGCTCCACCATCTCGTCTGTCAGGGCGAATTTCCATACGTCCTGCACGTTCTCCACATAGTGGAAGGTGACGCCCTTCAAGTACATCTCAGGTATCTCGTTGATGTCCTTCTCGTTCTCCTGACACATCACGATGTCGGTGATACCGGCACGCTTGGCAGCCAGTATCTTCTCCTTGATACCACCCACGGGCAGCACTTTGCCGCGCAGCGTGATTTCACCCGTCATCGCCGTGTTCTTGCGCACCTTACGCTGGGTCAGCGCCGATGCTATCGAGGTGGCGATGGTGATACCGGCTGAGGGACCATCCTTCGGTGTAGCCCCTTCGGGTACGTGGATGTGGATGTTCCAGTTGTCGAAGATGCGGTAGTCGATGCCCAGCGTGTCGACGTGTGCCTTCACGTATTCCAGCGCTATCACGGCAGACTCCTTCATGACGTCGCCCAGATTACCTGTCAGCGTCAGTTTGGCACCCTTGCCTTTCGACAGCGAGGTCTCGATGAACAATATCTCGCCGCCCACGCTGGTCCATGCCAGTCCGGTCACCACACCCGCATAGGCATTGCCCTGATAGATGTCGCGGTAGAAGGGAGGTTTGCCCAGCAAGTCCTCAATCTCCGGTGGCGTTATCTTCTCGTAGGGCAGCTCGCCTGTCTCAGCCTTCTTGAAAGCCATCTTGCGCAGCGCCTTGTTGATCTGCTTCTCCAATTGGCGCACACCGCTTTCGCGTGTGTACTGCTCAATGATTTTCTCGATGGCGGGCTTCGTGAAGGTCAGTCGCTTCTCGTTCAGTCCCGTGTTGTCTTTCTCCTTTGGAATCAGGTGGCGCTTGGCTATCTCGTATTTCTCTTCCGTGATGTAGCCGCTCACCTCGATGATTTCCATTCGGTCCAGAAGCGGACGGGGAATGGTTCCCAGGTTGTTGGCCGTAGCGATGAACATCACCTTCGACAGGTCGTAGTCCACGTCCAGATAGTTGTCGTGGAAAGCTCCGTTCTGCTCGGGGTCCAGCACTTCCAGCAGCGCCGATGCAGGGTCGCCGTTGTGCGTGTTCTGCGTCACCTTGTCTATCTCGTCCAGTATGAAGACGGGGTTCGATGAACCGGCCTTCTGGATGTTCTTGATGATACGTCCGGGCATCGCACCGATGTAGGTACGGCGGTGTCCGCGAATCTCGGCCTCGTCGTGCAGACCGCCCAGACTGACGCGTACGTATTTACGCTTCAGGGCATCGGCTATCGACTTGCCCAGCGATGTCTTACCCACTCCCGGAGGTCCGTACAGACAGAGGATGGGTGATTTCAGGTCGCCACGCAGCGACAGCACGGCGATGTATTCCAGGATGCGCTCCTTCACCTTCTCCATGCCGTAGTGGTCGCGGTCCAGTATCTTCTGGGCGCGCTTCAGGTCCATGTCGTCCTTCGTATATTCGCCCCACGGCAGGTTCACCAGCGTCTGCAGGTAGTTCAGCTGCACGTTGAAGTCGGGCGAGTTCTGGTTCAGCTGGTCCAGCTTGTCCACCTCCTTATAGAAGAACTTAGCCATCTCGTCCGACCATTTCTTCCTCTTCGCCTTCTCCAACAGTTCCTTCTTCTCCGGTGTGCTCTCGTTGCCCATCTCGGCCTGCAGGTTCTTGATCTGCTGTTGCAGGAAGTAGTTACGCTGTTGCTCGTCTATGTCGTCGCGCGTCTTGTTGCGGATGTCCAGCTTCAGCGTCTGCAGACTGATCTCTCGGTTCACGATGCGCATCACGTTGAACAGTCGCTCTTTCAGCGAGTCCAGCGTCAGCAGCGCTATCTTCTCTTTCACCGTGAAGGGTAGGTTAGAGCAGATGAAGTTCAGCGCCATGATGTTGTTGTTCACGTTCTTGATGGCGAAGGCAGCCTCTTCGGGTATCTCGTCGCTCATCTTGATATACTCCGACGTCTGCGAGCGCAGGTCCTCCATCGCCGTCTTGAATTCCATGTCGCGCGGGCTTGGCTCGTCCTCGGGAGCTTTCTCCGCGTGTCCAATCAGGAATGGCTTGTATTTCGTCAGTTCCATCAGTCGCAGACGGCCCAGTCCCTGCACGATAGCCGTGATGTTACCATTGGGCAGCGTCAGTATCTTCAGCACCTTGGCAAACACGCCCATGTCGTAGAGGTCAGCTCTGATGGGCTGCTCTACCGACGGGTCGCGCTGGGCCACCACGCCAATCAGCGTGTCGCTTTTCTCTGCTCTGCGGATGAGCGTCATACTGGTCTCGCGCCCTATCAGGATAGGCGACACGACACCGGGGAATAAAACCAAATTGCGCACAGCCAGAATGGGTAGTTCCTCTGGCATTTCCATACTTGTCAGGTCGCTATAGTCGCCTTCCACATCGGCAATCATCGATATCGACCTGTTCTTATTATCCATATACATTGTTATCTTCTCTTCCATAATAGGGTGCAAAGGTACAACTTTTTTCTGAGATAACGCAAAAGTAATAAGATATTTTAACGCGATACATAGCGCATGTACCGATTTTGTCCCAAGTTTTACTTCACGTCTTTGTGCAATTACTTTAACAGTCATCATCTTGTCTATTTTATTTTGTTAATAATTTTATGAATATTCTCGGTGTCGCCTGATTTGCTTCGTAGAGGCGTTGTTAAAGAAAATAATTGCTACTATTAATGCTCGCAATTTCCAGATTTAACCTTCGCAATTTTTATCCTTAAAGCCCACTTTTCCGCTTCATCAATTTGACGTTGCAAAGGTAAGAATATTTGATTGCGGTTCACGAATCCTACGAACGATTTGTTTGAACCTTCCGTTGCAGTGTTGCAGTGTTGCAGTTCTCGAAAGGAATTTCCCATACCTAGAATTATTTCTATATTTATATATATATAAATATAGAGTTAATTTTGACTGTCATGGAATCTATTTTGGAACTGCAACACTGCAACGCTGCAACAGACACTAAAATTTGGCGGTCTCATTTTTTATGCCTAATTTTGCAGCATGTTTAAGTTCAAACACTTTACGATACGGCAAGATTTGTGCGGCATGAAGGTCGGTACGGACGGGGTGCTGCTGGGCGCTTGGGCGCGCGGTGGCGGCAAGGTGCTGGACGTCGGTACGGGTACGGGACTGATAGCACTGATGATGGCGCAGCGATACCCAGAGGCGCGGATTACGGCTATCGACATTGACGAGGGGGCTGTGGCTCAGGCTCGGCAGAATGTGGAGAGTGCCGGATGCGAGGATAGGATAGCGGTGAGCCAGGAACGCGTGCAGGACCATGAGGGACAGTACGACACCATTGTGAGCAATCCGCCTTTCTTTATCGATTCGATGAAAGCGCCCGATGCTCAGCGTAATACGGCGCGACATGCGGCGACGCTGACCTACGCGGAACTGATGCAGGCGGCACACCGGCTGCTGACGGATGACGGGGAAATGAGCGTGGTGGTGCCGTTCGACTATCGCAAGCGGATGGAGGACGAAGCGACCTTCGTGGGCTTCTTCCCGAGTCGCGTGTGCGCCGTGAGGACGGTGGAAGGCAAGCCTGCTCGCAGATACCTGCTAGCCTTCAAGAAGCACCCCTGCGAGCGTGTGTTTGAACAGATGACGATAGGCGATGAGACCTATCGCCTGCTGACTCAGGAATTTTATTTGTAAAAGCCAGTCTGCGAGAATTCGTCGAACTGCATCTGGTAGCCGTTGAAGACATTGATGTCGACAGGACCGGTGATGCCATCCACCTTACCATCGGCGCAGAGCTGCCAATAAACAAGTTTGACATCGGGACGGAACTGACCGTAGCGGGCTATCCACACATTATGACGCTGCTTGATGTCGGCGGCATTGTTCATGTGGTGGTTGATGAAGCTCTGGCTGACGTAGAGAATGGGGCGCATGCCCGTGCGTCGCTCCGTGATGTCTATGAAGGTGCGGATGCGGGCCATGAGCGCATCATCGCCCCCAATCTTACGAATCTGTGCATCGGTGGGCTCGACGTCCAAGACGGGTGGAAAATCGCCCTTGCGGAACAGCGTGTGGTTGACGAAATAGTTGGCCTGGGCAGCCGCCGGCGTCTTGAGCGAGAAGAAATGGTAGGCGCCCACGCGGATGCCCTGCTTCTTGGCGCTCATGTAGTCTTTCAGGAAATAGCGGTTGCGAATGGTGGTACCCTCGGTAGACTTGATGTAGACGAAGGAGACGGGGAAGGTCTGTCCCTCGGCATTATGACGCGCCCCGAGCGACGTGATGCGCACCCGACGCCAGTCGATGGTGAAGCGCTTGCGGCCCTTTTCGTGCTGATGGCGCGAAATGTCGATGCCATAGATGCGCTCGGAGGTGTATTTCATGCGCTCGCCCAGATAGCGGCCCGCCTTCCACTCGCCGATGCGCAGCTGATGATAGGGCGAGGAGCGGAAACCGAAGCCGTGGGGCTGGTCGTTGAGCCAGAAACCTTCGTGGTATTCACCACTGCGCGTCACGTAAATGCCTTCGCCACTGGCCTGTAGCAGCGAGTCCATCTGTCCCTGATAGGTGCCAACGGAGTCGATGCGGATGGCGGTGACAACGGAGTCGCGCTGATAGACGGCAGAGACGATGCGCCCCTGACTATCGCGCGTGACGGCCCGCCCCGAGAACGGCATCCGATGGAAATGGCCCGCCCACCAATAGCCGTAAGGCATCTTGACGGCGATGAGCGAGCGGTCTTGGGCAGCGATGGTCAGTCGTTCGGTTTGGGGCTTGAATCGGGCGATATGAGCCTGATGCGTGCGGAGAACAGACTGGTAACGAGCCACTTGGTTGTAGCCCTCGTCGGTCACGTTGTGTACCTTGAAGTAATACTCCATCTCGGCCAGTTTCGCCTCGATGTGATGCAGCGAGTCGGTGGTCGACGGCCGCGTGTAGCGAACCTCCACCTTGTCAGGAATCTGCGGCGGGGTGAAGGGATGGTAGGGTGTGAAGGGCGAAGAGGGGCTGATGAGGACGACAAGAGCCAAGACAAGGATGTCGGCAATGGAAGTCGTTTTGTAAGTCCTTTTCATCAGGCTTCCTCTCCTTCCTCGTCGGCCAGCCACGCGTCGAGCAGCTGGCGAGCGATGCTCAGTTTTTCGGGAATATGGGGCAGGTGGTCTTTATCGAACCAAGCTCCCTTAGACAGTTCGGAGCGCTGGAGGTGGATCTTGCCGCTGTCGTAATCGGCCGTGAAGCCCACCATCAGACCGCAAGGGTAGGGCCAAGGCTGTGAACCGAAGTAGCGCAGATGGGTGATGTGCAGACCGGTCTCCTCCATCACCTCGCGGTAGACGGCCTCCTCGAGTGTCTCGCCCGTCTCTACGAATCCTGCCACGAGTCCGTAGTGGTTGTCCTTGAAGCTGTTGGCATGAACGAGCAGCACCTCATGGCCCTTGCGGATGAGCACGATGACGGCGATGGCTATCTGGGGCCATATCTCCTTGCCACACTGCTCACACTTCTTCGAAATGGCCGTATCGAAGCGCATCGTGCCGCCACAGACACCGCAGTACTTGGTGTTCTGGTCCCAATACAGCAGCTCGTGGCATTTGCCAGCCTTCAGATAGTCGTCCTGCGACAGCTTGTAATAGCTCTGGCGCAAGGGGCACATCTCGTAGCGATCAGAACCCACGATGGGCTGGTTGATACGGAAGGCTTTCACATCATCAACGGACATGACAGTAGTCCACGGCTTCACCTCTACAGGTAAAGCCGTGGGAATCTGATAACTGTCACCTATTTTCTCTAAGACTAGGTCGCTCTGACAGAATACGTAATATTTCATTTTATTTGTTGAAAATCAGCTTGCGGTCACGCTCGATGGCGGGTGCAGCCCAAGCCTCAGGTACAAACTTCCAGTTGTTAAGCGCTTTGGCGTCTACTTTACCTTCGCGCATGATTTTCTGGGTGAGGTAGTGACGCTGGTCGCGCTCGCTCATCCACTCGATGCGGCTGGGAATCTCGTCCATCGGGATGCCGGCACCACGCGTGAGCAGCTCGCCGCCACCATTGCCGCGATAGCTGTTCATAGCTACACGATACCAGACGTTCTCGTCGAACGGACGACCGTCGGAGAACTGCAGGATGCGTACCTTCTCGCCGTCGGGCTTGGTAACATCCACCTCATAGTCGATGCCGGCAGCTGAGTCGAAGTTGAACGTCAGATATTTGAAGCCCATGCGCTGCTTGTCGTTCCAAGAGCGTTCGGTGAGCAGCATGATATGGTCGTCGGGACTCTTCATGGTGTTAACCCACTGGTCGTACGACATCTCCAGATGCTTGCGGATCTCGCGTCCGGTCATACGCAGCACGTAGATCTGGTTCTCATAGCGGTAGAGCTTGAACATATCACTCATGTAGACGGGACCGGCCTTGATTTCGGTGTCGAACACCAAGGGTGCGTTGAACGAGATGTCGGCCTTGCCCTCTTCCAACTGCAGCTGATGGATATAATCGGTGAAAGCGGCAGAACCGAAGAATGCATCACGCGAACGCATAGGAGTAAGGAATGTGCCAATTTGTCGCTCCACATAGGTCTTAATGCTGTCCATCTGTGGATGGAAATGCTGGGTGAAGTCGGGGTCGATCTCTTCCTTGGTGACATCGGCCAGACGGCCTACCTTGCTGACAACGGTCCAGCGGCCGTTCTTCTTGACGCACTGGATGGTAGCCTCGCAAACCTGAAGCGCATTGCACGAGGGGTCCATGCAAAGCACACCGTTGGGCAGCGTGATGTTCTGCTCCGTATGGTCGTGGCCGTAGAAGATGATGTCGAAACCAGGCACTTCTTCAGCTACCTTCTTCGTGGCATCCTCGTCGTAGTGCATGGTGGCGATACCGCCGTCCCATCCGCTATGGAAGAGTCCGATGATGATATCGGCCTTCTCGACCTCCTTCAGGTGCTTCACCCACTTGCGGGCGCTCGACACCATTTCCTCGAAGCGCAAGCCACTCCACAGGTTCTCGTGCAACCAGTTGGGGATAGCGGGCGTGAGCAGGCCGAGAATGGCCACACGGACACCCTGACGGTTCAGGATGAGATAGGGCTTCACGTAAGGCTGGCCGGTCTTGGTATCGATGATGTTGGCACCAAGGGTGGGGCAGTTCAGCTCCCTAATCCACTTGTCGTAGACGGCATGACCCGTCTCCACGTCGTGATTGCCGAAGGTCTGGGCGTCGTATTTCAGATAGTTCACCACCTCGGCAGCAACGTTGGGGAGGTCGGTTTTCACATAGTTGGTGTAGTAGCACGTGGGCTGTCCTTGCAGAATGTCGCCGTTTTCTAGCAGGATCAGATTCTCTCCGAACTCCTTGCGCTGTTTCTTCAGGTAGGTGCTGACGCGCGCCATTGTGCCCTTCATGGGAGTTCGCTCTACAAAGTCGTAGGGGAAGAAAGCTCCGTGTACATCACTTGTCTCCACTATTCGTAGTGTGACGGTCTTTTGTCTTTTAGCCATTGTCATGGTTGTCATGCACAGAAGTGCGAGTGTAATAATAGTTGTCTTTTTCATAGTTGCAAAGGTCGGAAAAAAGTTTGAGATTTCCAAACGGTTGGTACACTTTTTGCTGGTTTGTATTTAGAAATTTAAAAATAGGAGGATAGAGATATGGCATTTATTGACTATTACAAGATTTTAGGCGTCGACAAGACGATTGCCCAGAAGGATGTAAAGCGGGCCTATCTGAAGCGTGCCAAACAGTTTCACCCCGACTTGCATCCCGACGACCCGAAGGCGAAGGCTAAGTTCCAGGCGCTGACGGAGGCTTACGACGTGATAGGCGACCCAGAGAAGCGGGCCAAATATGATAAGTACGGCGAGCAATGGAAGCAAGCCGAGGCTTTCGAACAGGCTGGTGCCGGTGGCTACGGATTCGGTGGCGCTGACGGTGGTGGCTTCGGCGGTTTCGACTTCTCGCAGTTCTCGGGCAGTGGTGGTTTCTCGTCGTTCTTCCAGGATTTGTTCGGAGGAATGGGCGGGCATGCTACCCATGTGCACCGCGCTCCGCAAAACACGGAGGCCAACATCACCATCGACCTCTATACGGCTTTGCTGGGCGGCGACATCATGGTGACGACGGGAACGGGTGAACGACTGAAACTGAAAGTGAAGCCCGAGACGCAGCCCGGCACGAAGGTCAGACTTCGAGGCAAGGGTCGGAACGGTGCGGACCTGATACTGACATACCAGGTGAAACTGCCAACCAAACTGACAGAACGTCAGCGTCAGCTGCTACAGGAAATGAGACAAGGGTAAGCCCTATAGGAGGCTCAGGAACTCTTCGGCGCGCTTCAAGTCGTCGGGGGTGTCGATACCCACCGTTTCCACATCGGTCAGTCCGACACGGATGCGATAGCCGTTTTCCAACCATCGGAGTTGCTCCAGACTCTCTGCTTTCTCCAGAGGTGATTGGGGCATTTTCGTTACTTCGCGCAACACCTCACGACGGTAGGCATAGAGTCCTAAATGCTTGAGATAGGGGAAATGCTGGAGCCACGTGGCCTGCTCCTGCCCCCGAACATAGGGTATGACAGAGCGGCTGAAGTAGAGGGCGAAACCATTGCTGTCGGTTACGATTTTTGGGGAGTTAGGATTCATAACTGCCTCGATGCTTTCAAATCGCTTGCCGAGTGTACCTATCTGAGTATCAGTGTTTTCGAACAGTTGCATGAGAGTCTTTATTTGAGACGTCTGAATGAACGGTTCGTCACCCTGAATGTTGATGATGACATCGGCATCGGTATCAATCTTCTCGGCAGCTTCCTCAATGCGGTCGGTGCCGCTCTTGTGGTCGGCGCGGGTCATGATGGCCCGACCGCCAAACTGCTCGACACACTGGAAGATGCGCTCGTCGTCGGTAGCGACGTAGGCTTCCTCCAAGACTGCGGTGGCTTGTTCGTAAACTCGCTGAATGACGGTGCGACCGCCCAGCATGGCTAGTGGTTTGCCCGGAAAGCGCGTAGATGCGTAGCGAGCGGGTATGATTCCTATGAATTTCATCTTATTACTTTTAATTTGGCTACAAAGATACAAAATAATCTTAAATCACTTGGCTATATCGGAAAAAATCTCTACCTTTGTAAGGTTAATTAATAAAGCACATGATGAAATTGCGACATATATTCCTTATTATATTAATAATGGAGGCCGTGGGGGTCTCTGCACAAAAGATAACGCTGGGCTCGTGTACCACCAAGGATGGTGGCGAATACAAAGGCGAACTGCAGGCTGGAAAGCCGCAGGGCAAAGGCAAGACCGTATGGAAGAACGGCAACGTCTACGAAGGTAACTACGAGAAGGGCAAGCGTCAGGGCTTCGGCATCTATACGTTCTTCGACGGTGAGAAGTACGAAGGCGAGTGGTTTCAGGACCAGCAGCACGGTCAGGGAACCTACTATTTCTCGAATAATAATAAATATGTAGGACTGTGGTATCGTGACTATCAACAGGGTCACGGTACGATGTACTATTATAATGGCGACATGTACGACGGCGAATGGAAACAGGACAAGCGTCACGGACACGGTCACTATGCTTTCAAGAATGGTGCCTACTATGAAGGTGAATGGGCTAACGACCAGAAGAGCGGCAAGGGCATCTACGACTGGGCCGACGGCTCGACGTATGAAGGTCAGTGGAAAGAGAACCTGCGCTCGGGTAAGGGTACGTTTACCTATGCCTCCGGCGATATCTATATCGGACAATGGGCCCGTGACGTGCAGAACGGCAAGGGCATCTACAAATTCCAGAACGGCGACGTCTATGAAGGCGACTACGTGGACGGCGAGCGCACCGGACAGGGACTGTTCCGCTATGCCAACGGTGATAAGTACACCGGCCAGTTCTACAAAGGCGACAAGCAAGGCCAGGGGATGCTGGTCTGGAAGAACGGCAATACTTATCAGGGCGAGTGGAAACAAGACAAGCCCAACGGACGCGGTAAGCTGACGATGAAGAACGGCGATGTGTTTGAAGGTCAGTTCCGCAACGGTCAGATACACGGCGAAGGCATTGCCCGCTATGCGGACGGCTCGAAGTTCAAGGGCCACTTCAAGCAGGGCAAGCGTCACGGACCGGCTATTGAGGAAGACAAGGACGGCAACCGATTCGAAGGCAGCTACGAGGACGATCGCCGTGAGGGTCGCTTCGTGGAGAAAGACCGCAATGGTAACATCACCGCCCAGGGCACGTATAATCGCGGGCGCAGGACATTGGATTGAGAAACAAAAAACAAATTAACAATATTATTAAAACAAAAGCATTATGATTATCGACAAACTTGAGAATCTGAAGAAGTATGAGTCGGTGAACCCGCTGTTCGCCAAAGTTGTGGAATTCATCCAGCAGAACGACCTGAACAAGCTGGAGGCTGGCAAGCACGAGATTGTCGGCAAAGATCTCTTTGTGAATATCCAGATGGCCAAGGGACGCACGCCCGACGAGGCTGTCATTGAGACGCACGACAAGATGATTGATATCCAGATTCCCCTGTCGGATGCCGAGACGTTCGGCTATACGCAGCGCGACGCACTGCCCAAGGCCGAGTATAACGCCGAGAAGGACATCACCAAGATTCCTAATCTGGCTGCTGAGAGTTACATCACCTGCCAACCGGGTATGATGGCTATCTTCTTCCCACAGGACGGCCACGCACCCTGCATCGCCGGTGTTCCTGAAATTAAAAAAGCTATTTTCAAGGTGAAAGCCTAAAATTCCTAACAAATCTATATTACTATGGCAACAACAAAGAAAACAACGACGGCAAAGAAGGCAACAACAGCCAAGAAAGCTCCCGCTAAGCGCGTGAAGAAAGTAGAAGAGCCGCAACACATCGGACTGGTAAGAGACGACTCATGGCTGGAACCCTTTGAGGGGGCTATCAGAGGCCGTCACGATCATGCCTTGTGGAAGATTGGGCAGTTGACGAAGAACGGTAAAACGACACTGTCGCAGTTTGCCAGCGGTCATCTGTACTTCGGACTCCATAAGTTGGCTAAGGGATGGGTGTTCCGCGAGTGGGCTCCCAACGCAACCGAAATCTATCTGGTAGGTGACTTCAACGACTGGCAGGAGACAGAGAAATACAAGTGCAAGCGCATTGAAGGTACTGGCAACTGGGAACTGAAACTCTCGGAGAAAGCCCTGAAGCACGGTCAGCTTTATAAGATGAAGGTGAAGTGGAATGGGGGAGAAGGAGAGCGCATTCCCGCTTGGTGCCGTCGCGTTGTACAGGACGAGCAGACCAAGATTTTCTCTGCTCAAGTGTGGAACCCCGAGAAACCCTACGAGTGGAAGAAAAAGACCTTCAAGCCCAATAAGGCTCCGCTGTTGATATACGAGTGCCACGTGGGTATGGGTCAGGATGCCGAGAAGGTGGGTACCTATAAGGAATTCACCGAGAACGTGCTGCCACGTGTGAAGAAGGACGGCTATAATGCCATTCAGGTGATGGCTATTCAGGAACACCCCTATTACGGATCGTTCGGTTATCACGTATCATCGTTCTTCGCTCCGAGCTCTCGTTTCGGAACGCCTGAGGACCTGAAGGAGATGATTGATACGGCTCATAAGTTGGGCATTGCCGTCATCATGGATATCGTACACTCGCACGCTGTGAAGAATGAGGTAGAGGGCTTGGGAAATCTGGCTGGCGACCCCAACCAGTTCTTCTATCCTGGCGACCGTCACGAACATCCGGCTTGGGACTCGCTCTGCTTCGACTATGGTAAAGACGATGTGCTCCACTTCCTGCTCTCTAACTGCAAATACTGGTTGGAGGAGTTTAAGTTCGACGGTTTCCGCTTCGACGGTGTGACCTCGATGCTGTACTATTCGCACGGACTGGGTGAGGCCTTCGGAGGCTACGGCGACTACTTCAACGGACATGAGGATGACAACGCCATCTGCTATCTGACGCTGGCCAACTGTCTGATTCATGAGGTGAACAAGAACGCCATCACGATTGCTGAGGAAGTATCGGGTATGCCTGGACTGGCCGCTAAGTTTGAGGATGGTGGTTACGGTTTCGACTACCGTATGGCGATGAACATCCCCGACTACTGGATCAAGACCATCAAGGAGGTACGCGACGAGGACATCAACGTTTGCTCTATCTTCTGGGAGGTCAAGAACCGTCGTCCCGACGAGAAGACCATCTCGTATTGCGAGAGTCACGACCAGGCTTTGGTGGGCGACAAGACCATCATCTTCCGTCTGATTGACGCCGATATGTATTGGCACTTCGCCAAGAAGGATGTCAACGATCTGGTTCAGCGCGGTATCGCCCTGCACAAGATGATTCGTCTCGTGACGGTAGGTGCTATCAACGGCGGTTACCTGAACTTCATGGGTAACGAGTTCGGACATCCAGAGTGGATTGACTTCCCGCGCGAAGGAAACGGTTGGTCGTATAAGTATGCCCGTCGCCAGTGGAACCTCGTGGACAACAAGGATCTCTGCTATCACTGGCTCGGTGACTTCGACCAGAAGATGTTGGAGGTAATCAAGAGTCAGAAGAACTTCCAGGCAACGCCGGTGACCGAGATTTGGCACGACGATGGCGACCAGGTGCTCTGCTATATGCGCGGCGACCTCGTCTTCGTCTTCAACTTCTCGCCGACACGTTCGTACACCGACTACGGATTCCTGGTTCCCACAGGCTCTTACGAGGTGGTGCTGAACACGGACGCCAAGGAGTTCGGTGGTAATGGGTTTGCTGACGATACGGTTACGCACGTCACCAACTACGATCCCTTGTATGTGCAGGACCATAAGGAGTGGCTCAAGCTATACATCCCAGCCCGTTCTGCCGTTGTCTTGAAGAAAATATGAAAATGAACTTCCGCCGATTGTGGCAATATACACTCGCAGTGGCTATGCTGATGTTCGTCATCGGCATAGCCATTGACGCTAAGGACGTGACGACCTATACCCGCAGGGTACGTCACTATATGGATGAGGGGAACTACGAGAAAGCACTACAGGTGGGTGACCGCTCGGACAAGACAAACCGCCAGCTGATGCTGCTCCGCATGGAAGCCCTCAATCACGAACACCAGATGGGCGAACGCCTGTTTACCTATCCCGTTGTGGGTCGTGGCGACCAGTTGGTGAGTAAGGGCGGCGACTATGAACTTTGCGCCTATCTGATAGACAAGAAACTGGACCACTTTGTGACTGCCCTCCCGAAGTATTACCCTATCAACGAGCAATTGCCCCGTCACTATCGTGAGGCGCTGGTGCTCTATCGCCATTTGCGGGCCAACCCGGTTATTGTCTATCATGATAATGTGATGGATACAGACTATAAGGACTTACAGGAACAAAAACGTCATTTTAAAGATAAGAATGCGCGCCAAGTGGCCCTTTCGCAGAATTATGAGGGTACATATTGGTATTATTTTGACTATTTGAATAAAATTTCTCGCAAATAAGTATAGGATTACGATTAATTTGTGTAATTTTGCAGTCATAAAAGCAAGAATTCTTATTTTTTATGGTACACAATATCTTCAAGGGTTTAGGAATAGCGTTGATAACCCCCTTTCAGGAAGACGGATCAGTGGATTACAAGGCGCTGATTCGTCTGGTGGAATATCAGCTTAGCAACGGCGCAGATTTCTTTTGTATTCTCGCTACAACGGGCGAGACTCCTACATTGACAAAAGAGGAAAAATCGAAAATCAAGAACTTAGTCGTCGACCTCGTCGGAGGCCGTGTTCCCATTCTGATGGGTTGCGGTGGTAATAATACGGCTGCCGTCGTAGAGGAGCTCCAGACGGGCGACTTCAAGGGCATCGACGGTATTCTGAGCGTTTGTCCTTATTACAATAAACCTTCGCAGGAGGGTCTCTACCAGCACTTCAAGGCGATAGCTGCAGCAACCAAGTTGCCTGTCGTACTTTATAATGTACCTGGACGAACGGGTATCAACATGAAGGCAGAGACAACCGTACGCCTGGCTCGCGATTGCGAGAACATCATCGCTATCAAAGAGGCTTCTGGCAATCTGGAGCAGGTAGACGAGATCATCAAGAACAAGCCCAAGGACTTCGATGTTATCTCGGGTGACGACTCGCTGACGTTCCCGATGGTGTCGTGTGGTGCTGTGGGTGTGATCAGCGTGATAGGCAACGCGCTGCCAAAGGAGTTCTCGAAGATGATTCGTCTGCAGATGCGTGGCGAGTATGATCCTGCACGTAAGATTCACCATCGCTTTACCGACCTCTTCTCGCTGCTCTTCGTCGATGGCAATCCTGCTGGTGTGAAGGCAATGCTCAGCGAGATGGGATTCATTCAGAACGTGCTGCGCTTACCGCTGGTGCCCACGCGCATCTCTACGCTGCAACGCATGAGCGAGATTATGAAGGAACTGAAAATTTGACGTTTGATGGAAGAATTCAGAGTCATTCACGAGATTACCCCGTTGATGGGTCGCGATTCCCTCTATATTGCCGATCGCAAGAAGAAGGAGTTTACGTATCCCATTCACAACCACGAGGTGTTCGAGCTTAATTTCGTCGAGCACGCCGCTGGGGTTCGTCGCATCGTTGGAGATTCTAACGAGGTGATTGGCGACTTCGATCTCGTGTTGCTGACCAGTCCCGACCTCGAGCACGTCTGGGAACAGAATACTTGTACCAGTGATGAAATCCGCGAGGTGACTGTTCAGTTTTATGTCGACCTGAGCGAAGATGGCTTCCTCATGCGTACTCCTTTCCATTCTATCCGCAAGATGATGCTTGAAGCCCGTAAAGGACTCTCGTTCCCGTTGGAGGACATCATGCGCGTCTATCCTTTAATCGACAAGCTGAGCGCTATTAAAGACGGATTCTATTCCGTTGTACAGTTCTACTCCATTCTCTACGAACTGTCGAAGAGCACAAAGGCACGCACACTGGCTACTTCAAGCTACGCTAAAGTGGAGGTGGAGAGCGATTCGCGCCGAGTGCTGAAAGTGAAAAACTATATTGCCAAGAATTACAAGGACGAAATCAGACTCTCCACGCTGGCTGATATTGCCGGCATGAGTCCTTCGGCCTTCAGTCGCTTCTTCAAGTTGCACACGGGTCGCAACCTAAGCGAATATATTATCGAGATGCGATTAGGCTACGCCAGTCGTCTACTCGTCGATACGGCCAAGGGTGTAGCTGAAATCTGCTACGAGTGCGGATTCAACAACCTGAGCAATTTCAATCGTATCTTCAAGAAGAAAAAGAACTGCTCTCCATCGGAGTTTCGTGAGAACTACCACAAGACGCGCATTGTGGTGTAACCCTGAATATGGAAAGCTAAAAACAGAAACAGCATATGATGAAAAAGAAACTAACGCTTAAGAATCAAGTTGGAGAGCTCGCCCGAGTGAACCAGTTCGTCGAAGATATCGGAGATGAGCTGGGACTGGATATGGAACTCCGTATGAATCTTAACTTAGTGATGGAGGAAATGGTCAGCAATGTCATTTTCTACGCCTATCCCGAAGGCAAAACAGCAGATATCGAGCTGGTTGCCGAGAGCGATGGGAAAGAGCTGACCTTCGTCCTGAGCGATAGGGGAAAGGCCTTCGATCCGACAAAGAAGAACGACGCCAATCCCGATATCAACCCCGCCGAGCGCGAGATTGGTGGTATGGGCATCTACATTGTAAAGAATATCATGAATGAGGTGACCTATCAACGACTGGAAGGCAAGAACTTGCTAACTATGAAGAAAGAAATCAAGTAATCAATTCAAGAAAAACGTTAAATATTAAATACTCAACATTATGACACAGATTATCAAAGAAGGTGGTAAGACCATTATTAAGACAGGTGAGCGTATTGACACCATGAACGCTCCTCAGTTCGAACAGGACATCCAGCCAGCTCTTGCCGATGGCGGCGTAGACTTGGAAATGGACTGCACAGATCTTACTTACATGGCCAGCTCTGGTCTGCGTATCATCCAGAAGACCATGCGTACCGTGATGCAGCAGAAGGGTCAGTTTAAGATGACCAACGTCAACCCTGAAATCTACAAGGTACTGGCTATGACGGGCTTCACGAAGTTTATGAAGGTCGAGAAGAAGGCATAACCCCAAAAGGCTGATATATTATGGTATATGCTTTTCTTATTGTACTGGCAATCGCTGTAGGACTGGGCGTCGGACTCTATTTCCAGATGAAGGCCAGTCACGGTCAGGCTGACGAGCAGCAGAAGTTGCTCAATGACTATCAGCAGCGTGTTGACGAGCAGCAGAAATTGCTGGATGACTATCGTGCGCTTGAGAAGAACTTCGACAGCGTGGGTGAAGGCTACGAGCAGGCGCTGCTCTCTTTCGAGCAAATGGAAGAGGAGTCGCAGAAGATGAAGGCAGCCAACGATGCCTTGCAACAGCGTTGCTCCAGTCTGCAGACAGAAATTGACACCCTGAAGCAAATCACCCAGAAGCAGGGTGAAATCAAGGGTCAGGTATTGGCTGAGATGCAGAATGCTATCAAGACCAGTGGCGATGTGCGTATGGCAGCTCTCGTTGGCAAGCTCTCTGATATGGATGAGTTGCAGGCCGACCAGGCTCCCCTTGAGCGTGTAGATAATGTGCTGGTGACTCAGGTGTCTGATGAGGCCGTCAAGCTCTCTGGCATCGACAAAGCCCAGTATGTCAAGTTCGAGAGCGTTGTTGCTCCCGATGCAGCCGCCACCATGCTCTCGACTAATCTCCAGAAAGCCGTCCGCTCGCTGGTTCATCTGTTGGATAACGCCAAGAAGTTCACCACTGAAGGCACCGTCACCCTGAAGGTAAACGTCGATATGGATAAGATGCAGGTGATCTATACCGTAGAGGATACCGGTTCTGGCATTGAGCTCGCTGACGCTGAGCGCATCTTCGAGCCTTACGTCAAGCTCAATCAGTATTTCGATGGTCAGGGCATAGGCCTCACCGTAGCACGCAACATTGCCCGCCGTCTTGGTGGTGACGTCACCCTCGACGCCACATTTGCAGGCCCCGGCTCCCGCTTCGTGCTGACTCTCCCGATGTAAATCGCTACATCCCCATACTACAATCCTCCAGCCACACCACTTGTGCGCTGGAGGATTTACTATAAATATAAATAAGGAACGCGCGAGGAAGAATTATTCCGATACTAATTGTCAATACTCCGAAAGTAATTTTTAATACTCTTGAAGTATTCCCATTAACCCTGCCTTATTCGCAAATAACCTTGCCTTATTTCCCAATAACCTTGGGTTATTCGTTCGGTTGCAAAAATTCCCTCCAAAATTTGGAAGTCTCGTTTCATATTTGTATCTTTGCATGTGCAGTAGAAGAATTCACTCCTTCTGTGTGCAAACAATAAGAGGATATAACTAAAAACAAAAAGAATATGAAGACAAGATTACTTTCCTCATTACTCGTAATGATTGCTGTATTGCTGCCTACTAAGTTGTGGGCTGCTGATGGTGTTTCAGAACCGTATGCCGTGCTGACAGGCGATACTATCAGTGGTATGACACTCACATTTTATTATGATGATCAAAAGTCGGCACGAAGCGGCATGGGAGTTGGACCGTTTAATAACGATAGAGAAAGAGAATGGCATAGCAACGCAAACCGTATTACAGAGGTAGTGTTTGACGCCTCTATGGCAGATTGCACTACGTTAACTAGTACTGCTTACTGGTTACGTGTATGCAATAATCTAACAAAAGTTAGCGGCATGGATAACCTTAAGACTAGCGGGGTGACATCAATGCGTAATATGTTCTATGATTGTTATAGTCTGACAGACGTTGACCTAACACATCTTAATACAGATAATGTGAGTAATATGTCTGAGATGTTTACCTATTGTCGCGGACTGACGAGTCTTGACGTTAGTAGTTTCAATACTGCTAATGTGACGGATATGTCTTCCATGTTCTCCGGCTGTTCCAACCTGAAAACTATATATACAGAAAGCGATTGGAACACGTCTAAAGTGACAAATGGCACTTTTATGTTCTTCGGTTGCAATAACCTAGTTGGTGGTAAGGGTACGGTCTATAATGGTGATTATTCTAATCAAGAATATGCTCGCATTGATGGAGGAACGGCTAATCCGGGATACTTTACAGATAAGAATAGTATCGTGATAGCAACGTGTGCTCAAGTGAATGCAGGTTTAGAAGGATTGACGTATCGGGTTACAGGTCGTGTGAAAAGGATGGTCAGTGAGACTTATGGCAATTACTATCTGGACGACGATACAGATAGCCTTTTCATTTATGGAACGAAAGATTATTTTGGACGGTGGCCTCGCGACAATTCCAAATTATTAGATGGTGTGACTGAGGGAGCAACTATAACCGTTCAAGGACCAAGGCGCGTGTATAAAGATGTCCCAGAGTTGGTAGATGTAAGATTGTTGGGCAATGTGACCCTTTTGAATGTGACATCCCCCGACCAAACGATGAGAAAGTTGGCTTCAAATCATCCAACACATATCTTTGGCTCGTCTGCAACGTCGGCTGAAGCAAAATTATATCTTACGCAGGATGTTCTGAATATCAGAGTGCAGGAAAGTGCTCGCGATTGGCTCTCAGTAGTAAGTCAAAGTCAGGAAGGCAATGATGCTACTGTAAATTTCCAGATTGGGGCAAATTCAGGAGGAAATCGTAATGGAATAGTTGAGTTCTATGTTAACGTAAATGGTGTGGAATACGCTGATACGCTTGTGGTTCTACAGAACGGAGATGCCCCAGAGCCGTATGCTGTGCTAAGTGACAACAATACCGTGCTGACGTTCTATTATGATGACCAGAAAGAGACGCGAGGTGGAATGAGCGTAGGACCGTTTACTTATGAGGCAGCACGAGGTTGGAACGCATATATGAATGAAATTACGACTTTGGTATTTGATGATTCTTTTGCCAATTGCACAAGTATAACAAGTACGGAAAAATGGTACAGTGGTTGTCTTAACTTGGCGACAATTAATGGTCTAAAGAACCTCAATACCGAGAATATAACAACAATGAATTCTATGTTTGCTGACTGTCGTAAACTGACCACTCTCGATTTAAGTCATTTCAGCACATCGAATGTAACTAGCATGTGGGCAATGTTCAACAATTGTCTCTCTTTGACTGAACTTGATTTGAGCAGTTTCAACACTGAGAATGTAAATGATACATATGCAATGTTCGCTGGATGTTCAGCATTAACAACGATTTATGCTGGCAGCGAATGGAATATCTCGAAGATGTCTGCGGATTATAGTCGAAATATGTTTGCAGATTGCACGAACTTGAAAGGTGGTGCAGGCACAGTCTACGATGCTAATCACGTTGATTATACTTACGCCCACATTGATGGCGGAACGGCTAATCCGGGTTATTTTACCAATAAGAATGCAACACCTACCGATGAGATTATCCAGTTTGCAGATGCGAATGTGGAAGCTATTTGCGTTAAGAATTGGGATACAAATGGTGATGGAGCACTGAGCAAGAAAGAGGCTGCAGCAGTAACCGACATTGGAAAGAAGTTTTATAACAATCATGTTATAACCAACTTTAACGAGCTGCAATACTTTACTGGGCTTACAGTCCTAGCGGATAGCGCTTTTAAAGATTGTACTCTTCGGGAAGTAATTCTTCCACAGACAATCTCTACCATTGGCAACTGGTCTTTCCATTTTTGCTCGGATCTTAAGTCGATACTCATTCCTTCTAATGTTGCTACCATTGGACCAATAGCATTCTATGGGTGCTACGGGTTGGAGAGCATAAAAGTGAGTGAGGGTAATAGTGTCTTTGACTCTCGCGATAACTGTAATGCTATTATCGAGACAGCCACCAACAAGTTAAGAGTAGGATGTAAAAACACAACAATATTAGATGGAATTGTCACCATAGGCGCTGGTGCTTTCCTTGACTGCCCATTTACAACTAACATTCAGTTCCCCTCTTCGTTGAAAACCATAGAGCAGAGCGCCTTTATGGGTTCTTCTGGACTGACTTCCTTGGATTTCAATGAGGGACTTGAGTCGATTGATATGTATGCCTTTACTTATAACTATGATATAGAGAATATCAAATTCCCCAGTACGCTGAAGAGTCTTGGGTTTGATGCTTTTCATGGTAGCAAGGTTACTCACGTGACTATACCGGCATCTGTCACTAGCATAGGTTATGCTCCGTTCATCAGTTGCTCTCGACTGACAGAAATAAAAGTTGAAGATGGAAATCCAAACTATGACTCTCGCAACAATTGTAATGCTATTATTAGAAAGTCTTCAGGTGAATTGATTCAAGGATGTAATACAACTGTCATTCCCGAAGGAGTAACTTCTATTTCAGACTACTCCTTTGAGGATATGACTAGTATTTCTACCATTATCATACCTGAAGGAGTGACATCAATAGGTAGTACGGCTTTTTATGGTTGTAGTAACCTTCGCGAGCTGTCCATTCCCTCAACAATGAGTACCATTTCGCAAAATTCATTCCGTAATTGCAACAACCTTGAAACCATCAGATGCTATATAGAGAAGCCATTTGTTATTGGAGAAACATTCCAGACGAATGAAGGTGGTAATCCCAATGTTGTATACGAGAGAGCATCACTATATGTACCTTATGGCACTAAAGCTCTTTACGAAGCTACTGATGTTTGGAACAAGTTCCGCAATATTGTAGAAATGGAACCTGAAAGTCCAAAATATACTTTCGATGGCAATGGCGTGCTGACTGTCTATGACGGAACGACGATGGCTGATGCACTTAACGCTGCAGGTGGAGTAGAAGAAGTGGCAAAGACGATTACGGCTATTGTCTGGAGGAATAACACAGCTCTGACCGAAAGCGACCTACAGGGCTTTACGAATCCGAACTTGCTGATTTACGTTAGTGACATGGGACAGGTTCCCTTCACTAATAATGTGGTGGTAAACGGATTGGCAAAGAATGTCACGCTGAGAACTACTATTGAGGGCAACTGTAACTTCTACGTGCCTGAGCCCTTTATCGCTGAGCGCATCAGCTATGGCCGCGTATTCGAGCAAAGTACACAGATAAGCGTCGCAAGAGGATGGGAGTCGATAGCGTTGCCATTCAATGTGCAGACCATTGAGCACGAGACGAAGGGTGTGATTGCTCCGTTTGGTAATAATGCCAGCAACAAGCATTTCTGGTTGCGCAGACTGGGAGGTAACGGATTGCAAACAGCTACCAACATTGAGGCGAATACACCTTATATTATTAGTATGCCTAATAGTTCGGATTATACTGCCGATTACAATTTGGCAGGCGCTGTGACCTTCAGAGCACAGAATGCCACTGTGCCTGCTACTGTGACGAAGGCTACGGCTATGGCTGACTCGAGCATCGTGATGTTGCCTGCTATGCAACGTGTAGATCGCTCGTCGGCAGTATGGGCTCTGAATGTGGGTGAGGTTCGTGGCAGATACCTGGAGGGTAGCGTGTTTGAGCGTGACTATCGTCAGGTGCGTCCGTTTGAGGCTTACACCGTTCATCGTCAGGAGAATAGTCAGCCTGCTCCTCGCTATGTGCCTATCATGGAGATTAGTGGCGCAACAGGAATCTCCGAGATGGAAGAGGTTAGAGGTGAGATGGATGATGTGTGGTACTCTCTTGATGGTCTGAAGCTGCAAGGCAAGCCCAAAGCAAAGGGTGTTTACATCCATAATGGGCAGAAGATCGTGGTGAGATAGTTTGGTCGTCTCGCAGATTATTCGTACCTTTGTCGTCAAATTTTGAAGAAAGAATGGGAATGAATGAAGATAATCTGCTTGCCCAGCTGAATAATAGCCAGCGAGAGGCCGTCGTATATTGCGACGGCCCTCAGTTGGTTATAGCGGGTGCCGGCTCTGGCAAGACGCGCGTGCTCACCTATAAGATAGCCTATCTGTTGGCCGAATATCAGATGGCACCTTGGAATATCCTAGCGCTGACCTTTACCAACAAGGCGGCTCGAGAGATGAAGGAGCGAATAGGCAGACTGGTGGGGCAGGAGAGAGCAGTGCGACTACAGATGGGAACTTTCCACTCGGTGTTTGCACGCATCTTGAGAGCTGAAGCTGAGCACATTGGCTTTGGTGCCAACTTCACCATCTACGATCAGTCGGATTCGCGCTCTTTGGTGAAGAGCATCATCAAAGAGATGCAGTTGGACGATAAGACGTATAAGCCAGCATCTGTTGCAGATAGGATATCGATGGCAAAGAACCACCTGCTGTTGCCTCAGCAGTATGCTACCAGTTCGTGGGCTGCTGACGATGCGAAATATAAGCGACCGATGGTGTCGCAAATATATAATAGGTATGCGGAGCGTTGTCGCCAGGCCAATGCGATGGACTTTGACGACTTGCTGGTTCATACCTATATGCTGTTGAGACACAATGAGGATATCCGTCAGAAGTACGTGGAACGGTTCCAGTACGTGTTGGTAGACGAGTATCAAGATACGAACTTTGCCCAGCAAGCTATCGTATTGCTGTTGACCAAGGAGCGCGGACGAGTATGTGTAGTGGGTGATGATGCGCAGAGCATCTATAGTTTCCGTGGGGCGAACATCGATAATATACTGGGTTTCCAGAAGCAGTATGAAGGTGCCCGACTGTATAAGTTGGAGCAGAACTATCGCTCGACAAAGCTCATCGTGCAAGCGGCTAACAGCTTGATACGCAAGAACGAACGTCAGATACACAAGGATGTTTTTAGCGAGAATGAGGTGGGCGAGAAGCTGACTTTGAAGCCTGCCTATAGTGACAAGGAGGAGGCGATGATTGTCTGCAACGACATCAAGCGGCTGAAGCGCCAGGATCGTTGTGAGTATAGCGACTTTGCCATTCTCTATCGTACCAACGCGCAAAGCCGATCGTTTGAGGAACAGATGCGCAAGGATGGAATACCCTATAGGATCTACGGCGGTCTGAGCTTCTATCAGCGCAAGGAAATCAAGGATGTGATAGCCTACTTCCGTGTGGTAGCTAATCCCAACGATGAGGAGGCGTTGCGACGTATCATCAACTATCCGGCGCGTGGTATCGGAGATACGACGGTGGGGAAGATTGTAGAGACGGCCAACAAGCATAGCGTGAGCCTGTGGCAGGTGATAACGCAACCCATCGTCTTTGACCTGAAGTTGGCAAAAGGTACACAAACCAAACTTGAGGCTTTTCAACAACTGATAACTAGTTGGCAGCAGCGGATTGACCAAGAAGATGCTTACGAGCTGGGCCATTCGATTATCATGGAGAGTGGTATCAGTAAGGATATTTATGGCTCAAGCAATCCGGAGGACTTGTCACGCCAAGAGAACTTGGAAGAGTTCTTGAGTGGCATGAAGGACTTTGTGGAGAGTAGGAAAGAAGAGGATCGTGAGCAGGAAACGGGGCTGAGTGATTTCCTACAAGAGGTTGCCCTGCTGACCGACTTGGACAGCGAGGGTGACGAAGACCTGCCTAAGGTGACGCTGATGACGATTCACTCGGCTAAGGGATTGGAGTTCCCAACAGTTTTCGTCGTGGGATTGGAGGAGAATATCTTCCCATCGCCTATGTGTATAGACACGATGCGAGGACTGGAGGAAGAGCGCCGATTGCTCTATGTGGCCATCACCAGAGCAGAGAAGCATTGTATCCTGACGTGTGCCCAGAATCGTTTCCGCTATGGTAAGATGGAATATGACACGCCTTCGCGATTCATCAAAGATATTGACCCCAGTCTGTTGAGAGTAGAGGGAGGTAGCGCCAGCCAGAATAGTTTTACTACTCCTTCAAGTTATTCAAGTCAGACTAGATTTTCTAGTCCATCGCGTTTCCAGAATCCGAGGCCTGTGGCAACTCAGTTTATGGCAGACCGTAAACCTAGACTGATGCCTGTCAGACAGGAAGCTCCGACGCCTCAATCAGCAGCTATTGGTGACATTGGACTCAAAGAGGGCCAGCTGATTGAACATCAGCGCTTTGGCATAGGAAGGGTGATCAAGATAGAAGGCGCTGGCGAGAACACCAAGGCAACCGTAGAATTCAAGAACGCTGGTACGAAACAGCTGCTCTTGAAATTCGCGAAATATACGATTATCGGATAAGATTAAAGAGCATCATCTTCCGGACGTTCCGCAAAAATAGATAAGGTTAAAGAGCATCATCTTCCGGACGTTCCGGAAGATGATGCTTTATTTTGGGCAGGTGTTTCTTCTTGCGTAGGTATGCAGCCTTGCGAGCCTCATACTCTTCGAAGTGTTTCTCCAAGAAATTGTCTGCCATCACTCACTGTTTTTGTTGTAGATGATACTGATGCGCACGGGTTGGTGTTTGTTATTACTGCCTCCTACCAGTCTGACGCTGTTGATGTTCATCTCGTTGGAAATCGATGATACCGATGAGGTGGTAGTGCCGGTTGTCTCCACCTGAACGGGAATCAGCACAACCTTGTCCCAGTCCTTCGTCTGATTGCGACGCGACCACATGTGATTGATCAGCGTAGAGATGTTGTTGAAGGTATAGGTTTTATAGGAACTATTGAACGTTGCCAGATAAGACGTTTTGTTGTTGGGCACTCCATTTCTCTCGAAGAAGGTATAGAGACTATCGCGCTCCACCATCAGCAGACTAGTGGGCTCTTCAAGGACGATATCGCTATAGTTGCTGGCCTCGTTCATACGACTGAATACGATGCGAGCCGACGTGAGGGAGTCTTTCTCATGTCCCGTCTTGATTTTCTCGATAGGCAGGGTAACCTCCGTATAGATGCCAGCAGGCGTCTTCAGGTAAGTGCACTCATTCTTTGCAACGAGCGAGGCAATCTGCGCTTCGTTGTTTGTAATGTGAGTGGTCTGAAGCACCTCTTCGGTAGCATTGAATGTCTGGTCTCTGACGAAAATAGTATCGTTACGGGTGAAGTGGAAATAAACCTTCATCTGGGTGTAGGCCACCTCAGTCATCACTCCCAGTCCGTCGATACACTTGAAATAGAAGCCTGGGCAGACGTTACGAGTGAAAGCCTTTGAATTCTTGAAATACTCAGGATGCTCGTAGTATTGCGTCATGATGTAAGTGCCATAGTTGCTGTAGGTACGTCCGTTCTTGTCAGTATAAGTCTGATTCTTCACGGGGATATCTACTCCAAAATAATAGCCCTTGGTACGGTAGACATTACGCAGACTGTCGCTCTCAGTGAGGTCGACCATCGAGTAGACTGCATTTTGCTGAATACCTTTGCAGTCTTTCCTAAGATATCCTTTCTTCTCCGGGTCGAAGTTGGTATAGTAGATGCCACTTTCTTCCATCGGCTTGGCCAATTCTGTCATGCTCAGCTTCATGGCAGCGAGAGAATCACCCTGATAGCTGTTGATGACCATAGAGATAATGCAGGAGTCTGCTATTGGCGTATATTCGACTCCAGCCGTAATCATATCCTCAATGCTGGGGAACAAATTGCTGGCCTGCTTTTCCAGAATATGGAACTGCGTCATATAGTCGCTTGTGATGTAGGCTCCTGTCTCAGGATCCTTGATGCGACCGATGTAACTGTAAACGCTTCGTGAAAGCACGGAGTCGACTTTAATGGATCGGGTAGCTACGTCGAATGTGTCAGTAGTGACAATGTACTCGTCTGCTTTATTGGAAAGGCTACTGCCCAGTCTGTCAGTTGTGTCACTACACGATACGATTGCCACTGTGGTCAGTGCAATCGTTGCCAAAATTAATTTTTTCATCATTGAAACTCTTTTTCCTAATGATATTATCCTTGAATCGTCGTTAAATCTTTTCGTAAAATTCTTCATAGGCGCTGCCGAAGTCTTCGCCGGGATATGCCAAAGTCGGGATGTTGTTGTCTGCGGCATATTTCAGAAGACTATCATTAACATCCTTGCTACCTGCAATCACACCGTCGCTGTAGTCAATAGCCAACTTGCAGAGCTCATCGAAATCAAATTTGTCGTTGTAATTCTTGAGCAGAGTGGTCTTGGCATCGCGGAACTCAATAATCTTCTTGAAATTGTCGTTCAATTCTGATGTCAGGTTGTTGGAGAAGAGGGATGTCACCACCTTGGTGTTGGCAAATGAAGGCTCTTCGTGATAGGCTGTCTTGACATAGAGGGGAACAACGGCTCCCATCCAGCCCTGAACGTGAATGATATCAGGAACCCAGCGCAACTTCTTCACAGTTTCCAATACGCCACGTGCAAAGAAGATGGCACGCTCACCATTGTCTGCATAGTCTTCACCGTCCTCGTTGGCAGTCATCTGTCGTTTTGAGAAATAGTCATCGTTGTCGATAAAGTAGACCTGTATGCGTGTTTGCGCAATAGATGCCACCTTGATAATCAACGGATGATCCGTATCGTCGATAATCAAGTTCATGCCTGAGAGTCGGATCACCTCATGCAACTGGCCGCGACGCTCGTTGATGTTACCCCATTTGGGCATAAACGTACGAATCTCGTGGCTATTTTCCAGCATTACCTGCGGAAGTGCTTTTCCCATCAGTGATAACTCACTATCGGGTACGTAGGGAACGATCTCTTGATTAATGAACAATATCTTCTTTGCCATATTGATAGAATTTTCCTTTGCAAAGATACGAAAAATAATTCACAAAAAGGCAGAAACGTGCATATTTAAGGATTTTTAGCCCCTAATTTGGCATATTTTTACGATATTTTTTCCTTATTTGATAAAAATGTTGTTATTTTGCACCCGCAAACAGAGAAAGCATAAATTATAAATGCATCAATGATAAAAGTATTTAATAAGATTGTAGACCTTCAAAACCAATTGTTTGAAGATCGGAAGCAAGGAAAAGAAATCGGGTTAGTACCCACGATGGGAGCCCTGCATGAGGGTCACGCTTCACTGGTTAGACGCAGTGTGGCTGAGAATGGGATAACAGTAGTCTCTGTGTTCGTAAATCCGACACAGTTTAACGACAAAAACGACTTGAAGAATTATCCACGAACACTGGAAGCGGACTGCAAACTGCTCGAAGAGTGTGGAGCTGACTATGTGCTGGCGCCCAGCGTCGAAGAGATGTATCCTACGCCTGACACTCGTCATTTTGAATATCCTCCTGTGTCAACCGTGATGGAGGGCGCACATCGTCCTGGTCATTTTAACGGAGTTTGTCAGGTGGTTAGCCGTCTGTTCTATATTGTTAAGCCAACAAGAGCCTATTTCGGTGAGAAGGATTGGCAGCAGATTGCAGTTGTCAAGGCTATGGTGCGTCATCTGCAGTTGCCTGTTCAGATTGTGGAGTGTGACATTGTACGTGATGCCGATGGATTGGCTCGAAGCAGCCGTAACACGCTGCTCTCTAAAGACGAGCGCGCTATTGCTCCTCAGATTTATAAAGCGCTGAAAGCCAGTATCGACTATGCCAAGAAGCATACGGTGAAAGAAACGCATGATAAGGTGGTGGCCGATATTAATGCTGTGGACGGATTGGACGTGGAGTATTTCTCTATTGTTGATGGTAATACGCTGCAGGATGTGGCTGATTGGAACGATACTCCTTATGTGGTAGGTTGTATTACGGTCTATTGTGGAAAGACGCCTATTCGTCTGATTGACCATATCAAATACAAATCATAAATTGTAGACAGACATGATGATAGAAGTATTGAAGTCTAAACTTCACTGTGTAACGGTAACAGAAGCTAATCTGAACTATATGGGTAGCATCACCATCGATGAAGATCTGATGGATGCTGCCAATCTGATAGCAGGTGAGAAGGTTCAGATTGTAGACAATAATAATGGTGAACGATTTGAAACCTATATCATCAAGGGTGAACGCGGCTCTGGCAGTATTTGTCTCAATGGTGCAGCAGCCCGTAAGGTGCAGGTCGGTGATACCTGCATCATCATCTCCTACGCCTTGATGGACTTTGAGGAGGCAAAACAATTCAAGCCAACTGTTGTTTTCCCGAACGAAGGAAACAGATTATAAAAAACAAAAGCCGTTCTTCAAAAGAGGAACGGCTTTTATTTTTGTTTTCAGGAATCTTATTCTACTACCACGAGGGCGTCGTCTTCCATCACACTCTGTCCTGGCTTTACACAGATAGCTGTAACCTTTCCGTCTTTCTCTGCCTCGATATTGTTGGCTATCTTCATAGCCTCCAATACCAGCAGGGTGTCGCCAGCCTTCACCTCGTCGCCAACAGCTACCTCAATAGAGGTGATGACGCCAGGCAGGGGAGCCTTAACGGCATTGTTGGTATTGACAGCGGAAGCTCCTTCTGATGATTCAGAAGTGCTTTCTGCTGCAACAGGCTTGCGGACAACGACCTTTTTCTCCTCAACGGGTTCCGGTTCCATTTCCACCTTGTATTCCTCACCGTTAATAGTAACGGTTACCACGTTCTCAGCAATATCTCCAATGGCAACCTCATACTTGTTACCGTTGATTGTATACTTATATTCTTTTTTCATGTTGATGTGTTTTATGGGTGTTCTGTCATAGTGAGGGCATAGCCATTCCACTGAGTCTGTTTCTCGGCTATCGTAATGATGCCAGGCTCCTTGTCGTGGATATTGTTGCCCTTGAACTCATGCAGTGCCATCGCAATGGCAGCATAAATCTCATTTTGTTTCATAAGCGACAGTTTTTACATTGGGATATTACCATGTTTCTTAGCAGGCAGAGCATCACGCTTAGTAGCCAGCTGGGCCAATGCGCGGCAGATGCGGAAACGAGTGTTGCGTGGCTCAATCACGTCATCAATGTAGCCATACTTAGCTGCCTGATAAGGATTGGCGAACAACTCGTTGTACTCCTCTTCCTTCTCAGCGATAAAGGCCTTAACGTCTTCGCCAGCCTCTTTCTTAGCCTTAGCCTCCTTGGCATAAAGAACAGCAGCAGCACCTGAAGCACCCATTACGGCAATCTCGGCTGAGGGCCATGCATAGTTCAGGTCGGTATGGAGCTGCTTAGAACCCATCACGATGTGAGAACCACCGTATGACTTACGCAGAGTAACGGTAATCTTGGGCACAGTAGCTTCGCCATAGGCATAGAGCAACTGAGCTCCGTGCAGGATGACAGCGTTGTACTCCTGACCTGTACCGGGCAAGAATCCAGGAACGTCAACCAACGATACGATAGGAATATTGAAGGCATCGCAGAAACGTACGAAGCGAGCACCCTTACGAGAAGCGTTAACATCGAGTACGCCAGCATAGCAAGAAGGCTGGTTGGCTACGATACCAACACTCTGACCGTTGAAGCGGGCAAAGCCTACGATGATGTTCTTAGCGAACTTAGGCTGTACCTCGAAGAACTCGTTGTCGTCCGTAATGGCTGAGATTACCTTATACATATCGTAAGCCTCGTTGGGGTTCTCGGGGATAATCTCGTTTAGTGAATCCTCCAGACGGTCGATGGGGTCTGTGCACTTCTTGCGAGGAGCCAACTCCATATTGTTAGAAGGAATGTAGCTCAGCAAGGTCTTCAGCATCTCAACAGCCTCTTCTTCTGTCTTAGCAGTAAAGTGGGTAACACCTGACTTAGAAGCGTGAACGCTGGCACCACCCAGATGCTCCTGGTCGATATCTTCGCCAGTAACGGTCTTTACAACTTTAGGACCTGTGAGGAACATATAGGATGTACCCTCCATCATCAGCGTAAAGTCGGTCAGGGCAGGAGAGTATACAGCACCACCAGCGCAGGGGCCAAAGATACCTGAAATTTGGGGAATAACACCAGATGCCAGAATGTTGCGCTCGAAGATCTCTGCATAACCAGCAAGAGCGTTGATACCTTCCTGAATACGAGCACCGCCTGAGTCATTGATACCAATGACGGGAGCCCCCATCTTCATAGCCATATCCATTACTTTACAAATCTTCTGGCTCATGGTCTCTGAAAGCGAACCAGCATGTACGGTGAAGTCTTGTGCGAAAACGAATACCAGACGTCCGTCAATCGTACCGCTACCGGCAACAACGCCATCACCAGGGAACTGTTTCTTCTCCATTCCGAAGTTGTGGCAACGGTGCTCCTTAAACATATCGTATTCTTCAAAAGAACCTTTGTCAAGAAGCATGTCAATGCGCTCGCGAGCAGTATACTTACCTTTGTCGTGTTGTTTCTGAATGGCTTTCTCGCCACCGCCGAGACGTGCTTGTTCGCGCTTCTCAATGAGCAGTTTGATTTTCTCTAATTGTTTTGACATAATATCTTTTTCCAGTTTAAATTAATGTTCGCAAAGTTCTGTGAGGATACCGCAGGTTGATTTCGGATGCAGGAAAGCAATGTTTAGATTCTCAGCTCCCTTGCGAGGCTTCTCGTCAATCAGGCGTACGCCCTTCTCGCTAACCTCAGCCAAAGCCTCAGCTACTCCGTCTTCTACGCAGAAAGCTACATGGTGAACACCCTTGTTGCCCTTATCGAGCCACTTCTGAATAGTGCTCTCGGGTGATGTGGGCTCAAGAAGTTCCAGTTTCACCTCGCCGCATTTCAGAAAAGCGGTCTTCACCTTCTGATCCTCAACGGTCTCAATGTTATAACACTTCAAACCCAGCACGTTCTCAAAGTACGGCAGGCTTTCCTCAATGCTCTGAACGGCAATGCCCAGATGCTCAATGTGTGAAATCTTCATGTTGTTTGTATATTAATTAATTAATAATGTGCAAAGATAATCATTTTTAGTCACATAACGAAGCAAACCTGTTATTTTTTGCCTTTTTTATATAAAAATGAGGATATGTTCACAACATACCCTCATAATTGAAATTTGCAATGATATTTTTTTATTCATTCCAATCCTTGAACAGACTGGGGAAGATTTTGTCTGCTGTCTCAAACTGATACCAGTTGCCTGAGGTGTTGACATCCTGTGCCCATTTGATGAAATCCGCATAAGCACCTGTTATTGACTGTCGTTCCATAGGATAATCAAACTCTTGAGGAACAATGATGGCGAACGGAGCTTCCCCTTTCTTAGAAACCTGAATAATTTTACCTGTTGCCTTGTTTTCAATGAAGATACCCTTTAGGTACTTGGGAACGGTCATAGACTTGTCAACTGTTACGAAAGCAGAGATTACATCTCTCTTGGTGCCACCTTTTACGGTGTTTACAAAGCGATTGCCGTCACTGGCTGGTTCTGTTGCGTGGAAAATCTCATGTACTTCCTGGTCGTTGTACATCCATCCAGTTGCTCCATGTATTACTGCATCGTCGTTACCACCGCATGCAACTAATGTCAATTGGAATTCGGTAGCACTTGTGCGAACACAACGTAAAACAACGTCGTTTAGGTCGTAGTCGGCAGTAAGAGGACGGTCCTCAAAACACATGGTGTAAGCTGCTCCGGAGATTTCGTCGTCGCTGTAAACCTCTTCTTCCAGTTTGGTGCCTCCGCCAATCTCAAACACCATATCGCTGAAAGTACAGTCAGCACCTTCCTCGAAGGTCAGATAGTTCTTGTCGTTAGCGGTGAACAATGCAATACGTGAATCGGTGAAGCTCATACCGCCATTTAATTGACCACCGATTGACTTATCCATAGCGGAAAGGTAAGCACCCTTTAAGTGGTTGACTTCATAGTTCAGCTGACCATCACCATAGACACAACCATATTTGTCGTTGTCCCATTTGTTATAGTTGTTGTTCTCATACTTGCAATTCAGGAACCCTACCTTGTAGCCAGCTGGGAAAATCGGGCTGGCCTCATTGTCGCCTTCAACAGGAGCATTCTTGAAGTAGGGAAGCAGGAACTCCTGGCGTCTGTAGAATGCGCCAGCGTTCATTTCTGTCGATGTCTGAACGCGCTCCACCTGGACAGCCTTGAACTTCGGTAATTTCTTGATATATTCTGCCTCTGTGATTCCAGCGGGAATCTCATCGGGCTTGAAGTAGTAGTAATAGATGTGGTTCCACTTAAACTCTGTCGTCCAAGCCTGAATAGGTATCAGCGTGACAGGATTCTGTCCGTCTGTTATCACGTAGTTCTGGTTGGTCTTGAAGTTAGCGCTGTTGCGAACTGCAGCCAGATTGTTCTTCTTCTTGTTCTGATTGTCCGTCTTATACAGGAAATTATTGACAATAGCCTTTACGTTGTCTTCTTCACCAGCGGCAAATCCATCAACCGTTCTGAAAACATGGCCTTTGCCTGAGTTGCTGTCCATCTGCCAACCATTATCAAATGTGTTTCCATCAGCCAAATCCCACATGTCGTCATCCCATCCAGAGTTGCTCCATTCGGTATAGGTGGTGCCGCTGATGGTGAAACTAGCACCCTGAGCAGCACGCTGTGCATTCAGCGACTTGTGAGGCTTGCCCAGTTTCAGCGTCGTGAAATTAGGAGCCTCGCTGGCAGCTGCTCTGCGAGGGGCATTTTCTTGTGTTTGAACAAAGCTAACGTTCTTGTCGTTGTAGGCGTCAAATACCTGGATGTAATAGTTGCCTTTGCTATTTACGCAGGCAGCTATCAGCTGTGAATAGCAGTTGGGAGCGTCGTAAGCTAGGGTAACAGTCTGACCTTTGCTGACGTTGGCTTCACTCAGTACCCTGGCTTCAGGGTTCAAGAACGGTGATTCTGTCAGAATCTGAACTTTTACAATGTCTGACAGGTTGGCATTGGCAGTAACGGTAACAACGTTACTGTTGCAACTGTTCCAATCCTGATTCGGATCGATGCTCCCAAAGATGGCAGTAGCATTGTTGTGAATCTCTTGTGCATCTTGAGAGTTTTGAACAGTTGTGTCAAAATCAAATTTGTTGCAACTGGCTAAAGCCAATGCGGAAAGTAGTATTACAGAAAACTTTTTCATATCTTATGTTACTAAATTTTCTGCAAAAGTATAATTAATATTGTACGTGCGTGCAATAAGTAAGACCGTTTGATACAGAATTAACAATATTTATAACTCTACAACAATTTTTCCGTTAATTTGCCGTCCTGTTAGGTAATTAGGCACCGCATGTTGTTTGTTGGTCACATCGGTAATCCAATAGTATGAGTTAACATTAGATATGCCGAAAATATTCAGGCCATCAATCCCAATCCAGATGCGAGGATGCTTTATGGATGGAGTGGTGTTTGGCTGCCCCATCAATAAGTAGCTCATGCCAATATCAGCACGCTTATAAGCGGGCGCCCTAAACTGTTGATACTCTAGGCCGCGGTGAGGAGCGCCAAAGGGGAGTCCATCGGCGAAAGCCAGTCGTAAAGTCATTTTCCACCTCTCAGTTCCTGGGAAGTAGTCGGTGAAATGTAAGTTAACTCCCCATCGTTGATCGGTTGGCATAGGGACGTGGACACCATTGATATTCTGCCGAGCAGACATCAGAGAAAAAGTCAGCCAAGAGTCGGTTCCTGGTACAAACTCGCCAAAGAGCTTTAAGTCAAGTCCCCATACGTGTCCGCTTGCTTTGTTTTCTCCGTAATACACGACTTTCATGTTTTGTACGTTATAGGGAACGAGGTTGTTCATGAGTTTATAGTATGCTTCAGCAGTAAAGCGGAAGGGGCGTTCAGCCATACGGAAGCGGTAGTCGAAAGCTCCCACAAAGTGAATGCTTCGCTGACTTTTGATTTTTTCATTCAGGGTGACGATGGTCTGACTATTAATGGTTGTAGTGTCTCGAAGCTCCTTGTAGAAAGGCGCTTGGTAATAGAGTCCCGTTGATAGTCTGAACGTAATATTCTCATTGAACGAGGGAATGGCCGCCAATGATACACGGGGCGAGACAATTGTTTCTTTGTTGAAACTCCAATTAGCCAATCGAACTCCGTAGTTCAGTGTGAAAAACCACCGTTTCTCGTCGCCGCCGGATTGGAAGCGGTAAGTATCTTGCAAGTATGCCTCGATACGTGTACTTTTCAAAGTGTTCTTGGAGGCTAACGAATATATGAGGTCTAACCGGTCGGCAGAGTGGGGGATGCTATAACCACTGGAGTCGCGCATCTCATATTCTCTAGCCTTCTCTTCTATCTTTTCCCATTTGAAAGTAACGCCAGCTTCTATTTGATGTTTTTTTGTTTGGTGCTGGGCTATCATTTTGACACTTTGTACGTCAGCGGTCAGGTAGTTGCGGGCGTGTTCCATGTATGTTCCAACACCAAGTTGCTGTTGTGTCTGTGCGTCATCCAGCCAATACTGACCTTGTATATCGTAAGTCTCTTGTTCTTTTGTGTGGAAGGCTGAGGCTAAGATACTGACTTTGGTGTTTGGTGAGAAATTTCGTTGTATTCTGAACGTACCAAATAAGGTTCGGAAAATGTCCTTTTCTTGTCCGTCGAAGTAGACTCGGAACGACTTAACGTTCTGCATAGTGCCAAAGGCCGTCTCTCGTGTGGTAGGGGTGAAGTTATAGTGGTTCTCTGAAATATTGCCAATGAAATCAATGTTCCACCTTTGGTTTGGCCGATAGGTTATATATGTCTGGTAATCAAGGAAATTTGGCTTGTATTCTCCTTTTGTTTCTAATGAGCCTAAGAGATATTTATTCGTTTTGTAGCGGATACCGTGACTCATCGAAAATTTCTTAGAACCATAGCCGACAAATGCGCTACCTCCTAAAAGAGATGCTTGGAGGTTTGCCTCCAAAAGAGTCAGTTTGCGATATTGAATATCTAATACGGAAGACATTTTGTCGCCATATTTCGCATCGAATCCGCCTGAAGAGAATCCTATTTTCTCCACCATATCTGAATTAATGATAGAAAGTCCTTCCTGTTGTCCACTTCGAATCAGTAGTGGTCGATAGACTTCTACATTATTTATATATACAGAGTTCTCGTCGAAAGATCCTCCCCTAACGTTGTATTGTGAAGAGAGCTCGTTGTGAGTAGATACACCTGCCTGTTGCTGTACCAATTCCTCAACAGCATTGCCCGTTGTCGAAGGTGTCTGTTTCAGGTTCTTTGTGTCCAGTTGCTCTGTTGCGTTCGTCTGTCTGCGTCGCTCAGTCACCACCACTTCGTCGAGCGCCTTCATGGGCTGAAGGGTTATCAATAGTTTCTGGTTCCCTTTGGGTTTGCGTAACACGCGAGTGCGTGTCTGATATCCTATCATGGAGAACTTGACGACAACAGAGTCGGCTGATTGTAATTTCAGGGAGTATTCGCCTTTCAGATTAGTCATCGTGACAGCAGCTTGCTCTAAGCAGGAAACAGTTGCCAGTTCTACAGCATTACCTTCGTTGTCACTAACTTTACCAGAAAGTGTAAAACTCTGTGCCCGCCCAATTGTGGCGGCCACAAGAAACAGAAATATCAATATGTTTTTATGAAGCTTCATCGTAGTAAATAACGCAGAGTTTGGCCTTTTATTGTGCCTGCGTTATTCTCGCCATAGCCATGAGGCAAGTGCGTTGACCCATCGGATGCTGATGCGGAACCATCTGTATGAGCTAACTTCTTTTCCACCAAAGCGTAGGATGAAATCTCTATAAGGGTTGGTTCTGAACGGCAGACCAACATCCAGGAACCTAATATGCTGACACCCTTTTTGGTGAGCGTCTTTGATAGTTTCCCAAAACGTAACCGCATTGGGGTGGAGTGTCGCAAAGCTCTTTCTCCTGGCGGCTGAATACCACAGGTAGGCATCTTGTCCGGAATATACACAGACGCTACAGCCTATCACTTTTTCACGGTATTGAGAAGTCATAATGGTGCAACGTCCGGCTTCCATCATGCCTCTGAAGAAGTGATCGTCAGGAATATATCTGCGAGGTTTGAGCCAGTTGTGATGTCTCAGCAGCTTGGAGAAAGCCTTGAACTCCTCCTCTGTCTCTACTGTTTTCGTTGTGATACCTCGTTGCTGTGCATTTTGGATGCGGGTGAACTGTTTGGGAAATATCCGTTCTTCTGGTGTACGGGAATGGAGTGAGTTGTGGATATTCATCCATTTGACGGGGAAATAGCCCGCGCTGCGCAAAGAACCGTATCCAAACATCTTTTGAGATAGGTTACTGAATTCTATATAGAGCACTCGGTTCTGCAGGTGTTCCGTCAGAACCTTCAACATCATGTTGAATAAGCGCTCATCTGCATCTTTTGCATAAACTCCTTCTCCAAGAATCCTGACGTGAGAATAAAGATAAGGAGGTAGCCAAGTTCTGCGATTGCGCTCTATAGCCAGTAAATGGGCTAAATCGTTGCCGTTACCGTCTGTTACCACTGTCATATAAGGTTTATGGCGAGGGGTGTTCTCGCATAGCTCCATCAATTGCTCGCTGTGGAAAAAGCTGCCCTTGATAAGGGGAGGGAGCTCGGTGGTATGCTCATAGACGGTAACTTTCATCGATGCAAAGTTACAAAAAAATGAAGAATGTAGAATGAAGAATGAAGAATTTTTCGTAATTTTGTGGCGTTAATTAAAGAAAGACAATATGGAATTCAAAGATTTAGTACAAATACGTCGCTCTCATCGTAAGTTTACTGAAGAGGAGATTGACGGTGATGATGTAAAGATGATATTGCGTGCAGGACTGATGGCTCCCACTTCAAAGAGTCAGCGTTCTTGGCAGTTTGTAGTGGTCGACGATAAGGCTGATTTGGAGAAACTTTCTGATGCCAAAGATATGGGTGGTCAGTTCTTAAAGGATGCTCCTTTGGCTATTGTCGTATTGGGCGACCCTCTGCAGAACGATTGCTGGATTGAGGATGGATCTATTGCCGCCATTTCTATGCAGTATCAAGTGGAGGCATTGGGCTTGGGCTCTTGTTGGATCCAAATGCGTGGACGTGGTCTGTCGGATGGGACAAGTGCCGATACCGTCATCCAGGGTGTGCTCGATATTCCTGAGAATCTGTCGTGTCTTTGTATTTTGGCTATTGGCCATAAGGCTGATGAACGCAAGCCTCAGAATGAGGACCGGCTGAAATGGGAGAACGTTCATCTGAACAAGTATTAAGGATGCGTATCGTATTGATAGGAGCAGGGCGTTTGGCAACGAACTTAGGTCGGGCGCTCCATATGGCGGGTCATGATATTGTGGCGGTATATAGTCGTACGATGGAGTCGGCACAGACATTAGCAGAGCAAGTCTGCGCTCAACCAACCAATCAGATATCAAGCCTTCCAACAACTGCTGATGCATTTATTGTAGCCGTCAAGGATGCGGTTTTGTGTTCGTTGATACCCTTGCTGACGAAGGGAAGGGAAGACCAAGTGTTCTTTCATACCGCAGGTTCGATGCCAATGGCTGTTTTTGAGGGGACGACATCACATTATGGTGTCTTCTATCCCATGCAGTCATTCTCAAAGGAACGTCAGGTCGATTTCTCCGTTATTCCCACCTTTATTGAGGCTTCTGATCCGTCAACATTGGCTTTGGCTCATTCTTTGGCAGAATCGATTACGCAACGCGTCTTTGAATTGTCTTCTGAAGACCGTAAGTATTTGCATCTCTCAGCGGTATTCGCTTGCAATTTCGTCAATCACTGCTACGCTTTGTCTGCCGAATTGTTAGAGCGCCATCATCTCCCTTTCGACGTGATGCTTCCTCTGATTGATGAGACGGCCCAGAAAGTTCACGAGATGCTTCCTCATGACGCTCAGACAGGCCCCGCCGTGCGCTACGACGAGAATGTGATTCAGATGCAGTCGAAGTTGTTGGCTGATATGCCGGAAATGCAAGACCTTTACGAGAAACTGTCCCTTGATATTCATCGAAAAGCAAAGAAAGAAATATGATTAATTATGATTTAACTCGTATTCGGGCTATTGTGTTCGACCTTGATGGTGTGCTCTCTGCCGAAACCATCTCTTTAGGTGTCGATGGAACGCCTTTGCGTACTGTCAACATCAAAGATGGTTATGCCATTCAGTTAGCTATGAAGATGGGGCTACGCATTGCCATCATCTCAGGTTGTCGTATTCAAGCTGTCCGTCATCGGTACGAGGGGTTGGGAATGCAAGATATCTATTTGGGAGCAGCTGTCAAAATTCAGATTTATGAAGAGTTCCTGACTAAATACGGGTTGCATGACGATGAAGTTATGTTTATGGGCGATGATATTCCCGATTTGGAAGTGATGCGTCGGGTAGGGTGTCCCGTCTGCCCTGCTGATGCTTGTGCCGAAGTGAAGGCTGCAAGCATCTACGTCAGTCAGTATCAAGGAGGCTATGGATGTGGACGTGATGTGATCGAGCAGACGCTCAAGGCACAGAATAAATGGTTAAGTGATGAAAGGGCTTTCGGATGGTAGCAAAAGATTATAAGATTATTTTAGCCAGCAATTCTCCGCGTCGTCGCGAACTGCTGGTTGGTATTGATGTCGACTTCACCGTACGTGTGATTCCCGATATTGACGAAACCTATCCCGCAGAGTTGCCGAAACTGGATATTGCCGAGTTTATCTCTCGCAAGAAAGCAGCGGTGTATCGCCAACAGATGTCACCCGACGAATTGATTATCACCGCCGATACAGTAGTCGTTTTGGGCAGTAAGGTGATGGGGAAACCATCGGATAAGGCGGATGCCTGTCAGATGTTGCGCGAGTTGAGCGGTCAGACCCATCAGGTGGTCACAGGTGTCACACTCTCTACCGTTGAGCGTCAACATAGCTTCTCGGTAGTTACTGATGTGACTTTTAAGCAGCTTTCCGACGAAGAGATAGCGTACTACGTTACCCACTATCAGCCCTTCGACAAGGCTGGCGCCTATGGTATTCAAGAGTGGATAGGCCACATTGGGGTAACAGCTCTGAATGGCAGCTATTTTAATGTGATGGGGCTTCCTGTTCAGCGCATATATGAGGCTCTGCGTCAGTTTTGAGCTATCTTCTCTTGAATTCAGAACAGGTAATAGCAGTTGCAATGGCAACATTCAACGACTCTGCCGTCTCTTTTGAAAGACTGAAGTTCGGAATCAGAAGACGATGAGTGATGAGTGGTCGTACAGGTGCGGAAATCCCGTTCCCTTCGTTACCCATTACGATGATGCCGTTAGGTGTCAACTCCTGTTGATAGATGTCTTCTCCGTCTAACAGCGTACCGTAGACGGGGCAGTCAGCCTTCTTGATGAGCTCTTCCAAGTCGCAATAGATAATAGGAATATGGGCGATACTGCCCATAGTGGCTTGTACGACTTTGGGGTTGTAGACATCAGCGGTGTCATGAGAGCAATAGATCGTGCTGATGCCAAACCAGTCGGCTATGCGGATAATGGTTCCCAGATTTCCAGGATCTTGTATTCCATCAAGAGCGAGGGAGAGGTGAGAGGTAAGAGGTAAGAGGTAAGAGGTTTGATCACCGTTCGGTATTTCGAATACCGCTAACATCTCTTGGGGGTGTTGTAGAAAACTGATTCGGTGTAACTCTTCCTCTGTCACGAGTTGAGCATCGGCTCTTAGGGACGTTGAGAAAATGGAATGTGGCTTAAAACCAGCTCTCAACAGGTCGCCTACAACCTTAGGCCCCTCGGCTACAAAGAGGTTTTCACGCTTTCGGTTCTTCTTCAGTTCCAAGGAACGTATCAACTTGATTTGGTTTTTGCTGAGCATATATTTCGTTTTTGTTTGCAAAGATAGGAATAATTTTTGTACCTTTGCCGAAAAATTAGCAGAAATGCGCTATAAATTCTTCATCACAGGCCTTGTAGCCACCCTATTAGCTTCGTGTTCAGAGACGAAATACGTCCCTGAGGACGATTATCTGTTGGATAAGGTTGTGGTGAAGAGTGATACGAAGGCCGTTGGAGTCAATCCGAAGGAACTGCGCGCTTTGGTCCGTCAGCGTGGCAACTCACGATGGTTCTCTGCAGCTAAACTTCCATTGATGACCTATTCACTATCTGGTCGCGATACGACCAAATGGATCAACCGTACGTTACGCTCAATGGGCGAAGCTCCTCAGTTGTACGACTCCGTGAGTACTGCGTTGTCTGCACTGAGTCTTCAGATGCAGTTGCAGAACTTGGGCTATCTTCGGGCCAGTGTCGATGTGCTGAATAAAACGAAGGGTCGCAAGGTGGTTACCACCTATTTGTTGCACCCGCGCAATCCTTATTTCATCGGGCAAATCAATTATGATATTCAGGACTCCACTATTGCGTCCATATTAAATAAGGTGGATGATGCCTATAAAGGTTTGCAACCAGGTATGATCTTCAATGCCGACAATCTTGATAATGAGCGTAAACGCATCACCCGCTATCTGACCAATCAAGGCTACTACCGTTTCAATAAAGACTTTATCACGTATAAGGCTGACTCAGTGGCGGGTAGCCATTTGATCAACCTGACCTTGATTCTTCACCGTTATCGTCAAGGACAGATGAACGACTTGCCCCATCAGGTCTACACGATAGGTGATATCACTTATCGTAGCGGTAATGAGAATGATTCGGTGATACCGCTTCGTAAGCGGGTTTTGCGCAATAATACGTTTCTGACCTCTAGTGAGTACTATTCGGCAGAAGACTTGCAACGCACCTATAACCATTTCGGCCGATTAGGAGCAGTCCGCTATACCAATATCTCTTTTCACGAACATCCAGATGCTCCCGTTTTGGATTGCGACATTCAGTTGAGCACCAATAAGCCTTCTACTATTTCGTTCCAACCTGAGGGTACGAATACGGCTGGTGATCTAGGAGCGGCTGCTTCGCTGACTTATCAGAACCGTAATATCTTTCATGGGTCGGAGAATCTGAGTATTGTGCTACGTGGCGCTTATGAAGCCATTAGGGGATTGGAGGGATATAGCAATACCAACTTTGTCGAGTACAGTGCAGAGACCCGTTTGACGTTTCCTCGTTTCATTGCTCCCTTCCTGGCATCTAGTTTCCGTCGCCGCACCAATGCCACTTCTGAGGTCTCGCTCCTGTACGACCTCCAGAATCGTCCAGAGTTTATGCGCAGGGTGTTCTCTGTGGCTTGGAAGTATAAGTGGAACGATCAAAACCACCACGACCGCTATCAGGTCGACCTGTTGGACTTGAACTATATCTCCATGCCTTGGATCAGTGATACGTTCAAGCGTGAATACCTCGACAATACCGACTCCCGCAACTCTATTCTCCGCTACAACTACGAGAACCTGTTTATCATGAAGTTGGGCTTTGGCTACTCCTATAATAATGGTAATTACGCCATCAAGGCCAATGTGGAGTCAGCGGGCAATCTTCTCAACCTTGCGTCGAAGGCTCTTCATTTCCACCAGAACGAGGATGGGCAGTATACGGTTGTCGATGTGGCTTATGCCCAATATGTTCGCGGAATGTTCGACTATACGCGCAATTTCCGCTTCGACTACAACAACCAGCTGGTGTTCCATCTGGGCTTTGGCATCGCCTATCCTTATGGCAATAGTAGGATTCTCCCCTTTGAGAAACGCTTCTTCTCGGGTGGCGCCAATAGTGTTCGTGGTTGGAGTGTTCGTAGTCTCGGACCTGGTAAGTTCGTTGGTAGCGACGGCCGTATCGACTTTATCAATCAGACGGGCGACATGAAGCTTGACCTGAATCTCGAGTATCGTGCCAATCTCTTTTGGAAGTTTTCTGGTGCTCTCTTTATTGATGCGGGTAATATCTGGACGCTCCGTGAGTATGAAAAAGAGCAGCCTGGCGGACAGTTCAAGATAGATGAGTTCTGGCAACAACTGGCCGTGAGCTATGGGTTGGGCATCCGTCTGAACTTCGATTATTTCATCGTCCGTTTCGATATGGGTATGAAAGCCGTTAATCCGGCTTATGATACTCATGAGGAGCATTTCCCGTTGCTCTATCCCAAACTGAGTCGTGACTTTGCGTTCCATTTTGCAGTCGGTTTGCCCTTCTAATTCATTAAATAAGGTAAAAAATAGGCCCAAGTATAGTGTTAACCGCTACTTTTTTATTACTTTTGCACAAAATTTGAAAAAAAAGATGCTTAAGTTCATATCCTTCGGTAGTGGAAGTAGTGGTAATTGCTATTATCTGGCAACGGCTACAGACGCGCTGCTGATTGACATAGGGGTAGGGCTGAGAGGACTCAGAAAGCATTTCCGGGATTTCGGATGCCATCTGTCACAGGTTCATCACGTGCTCATTACCCACGACCATGCGGACCACATCAAATCGGTAGGCTCTTTTAGTCACGATTTCTGTGTTCCTGTCTACGCTACCCATGAGGTGCACGTAGGCATCAACCGCAATTATTGTGTCACCAAGAAGGTCGCTGCTACGCTCGCCTGTGAGGTAGAGAAGGGAAAGACTCAACAGATTGGCGAATTTCAGGTAACCCCCTTTGAGGTGCCTCACGATAGTACCGATAATGTGGGTTATATGGTGGAGGCCGAAGGTGTCACGTTCTGTATCATCACGGATGCAGGCTGGGTCACCGACGAAATGAAGGGCTACATTGCCCGTGCCAATTATCTCGTGATAGAGGCTAATCACGATGTGGAGATGGTGCAGAATGGTGCCTATCCCCAGTTCCTCAAAGACCGCATCCTCTCGAAGACTGGCCATTTGAACAACCGTGAGTGCGGTGTCGCTTTGGCCGAGAATATGACCCAGGAGCTTCGCCACGTATGGCTTTGCCATCTGAGTGAGGAGAACAACCACCCCGAGTTGGCCCGTAAGACCGTTGAGGCAGTGTTGCGCAGTTATGGCATCATCGTCGGAAAAGACATCCAGATGGAGGTTCTGAAGCGTACAACGCCCACCGGCCCTTATGAATTGAAGTGAAAATTTTAATCTTTAACATATATTGTAAATATGATCAACATTACTTTTCCAGATGGCTCTGTTCGCTCGTATGAACATGGTGTCACTGGTCTCCAGATTGCCGAGAGTATTTCGCCAGCTCTGGCACGCAGCGTAGTCGCTTGCGGTGTAAATGGCGAGACCGTAGAACTCAATCGTCCCATTCAAGAGGACGCTTCTATTGAGCTTTATAAGTTTGACGACGAGCAGGGTAAGCACACCTTCTGGCACACTTCGGCTCACCTTTTGGCTGAGGCATTGCAGGAATTGTACCCAGGCATCCAGTTCGGTTTCGGACCTGCCGTTGAAAACGGATTCTTCTATGATGTGCTTCTCCCCAACGGTGAGATGATCAAGGAGAGCGACTTCCCCACGATTGAAGCCAAGATGAAGGAACTGGCAGGTAAGAAGGAAGCCGTTGTTCGTCGTGAGGTTCCTAAGGCTGAGGCTCTGAAGGAGTTTGCTGCCGACGGTCAGACCTATAAGTGCGAGCACATCGAGCAAGATCTGGAAGACGGTTCTATTACGACTTATACACAGGGCAACTTCACCGACCTCTGTCGTGGTCCTCACTTGATGGATACCGGCGAAATCAAGGCTGTGAAGCTGACCTCCGTAGCTGGTGCTTTCTGGCGCGGCGATGCTACCCGCGAGCAGATGCAGCGTCTGTATGGCATCTCGTTCCCCAAGAAGAAGATGCTCGATGAGTATCTCGAGATGTTGGAGGAGGCCAAGAAGCGCGACCATCGTAAGATTGGAAAGGAGATGGAACTCTTTATGTTCTCCGATAAGGTGGGCAAGGGCCTTCCCATCTGGTTGCCGAAGGGCACCGAGCTCCGTTTACGCTTGCAGGATCATCTGCGTAAGGTGCAGAAGCGTTTCGGCTATCAGGAGGTAATCACTCCGCATATCGGTTCGAAGAGCCTCTACGTTACCTCTGGCCACTATGCACACTATGGCAAGGACTCGTTCCAGCCCATCCACACTCCTGAGGAGGATGAGGAATACATGCTGAAACCCATGAACTGTCCTCACCACTGCGAAATCTTCGCTTGGAAGCCCCGCAGCTATCGCGACCTGCCTCTGCGTATTGCCGAGTTCGGTACCGTTTATCGCTATGAGCAGAGTGGTGAGCTTCACGGACTGACCCGTGTACGTTCGTTCACGCAAGACGATGCCCACTTGTTCTGCCGTCCCGATCAGGTAAAGCAGGAATTCCTCAACGTGATGGATATCATCGGTATCGTGCTCACCGCTTTCGGCTTCAACTTCGAGGCTCAGATTTCGCTGCGCGATCCTAACGATCACGAGAAGTATGTAGGTACTGACGAGGACTGGGCATTGGCCGAGAAGGCTATCGTTGAGGCTTGTCAGGAGAAGGGACTTCCCGCTAAGGTAGAATACGGTGAGGCTGCTTTCTATGGTCCTAAGCTCGACTTCATGATCAAGGACGCCATCGGTCGTCGTTGGCAGCTGGGTACCATTCAGGTGGACTACAACCTTCCCAAGCGCTTCCAGTTGGAGTATACCGACGAAGATAACCAGAAGAAGACACCTGTGATGATTCACCGTGCACCCTTCGGTTCTCTTGAGCGCTTCTGCGCTGTGCTGATTGAGCACACCTCAGGTCACTTTCCCCTCTGGCTTACTCCCGATCAGGTGGCTATTCTTCCGCTTTCCGAGAAGTATAACGACTATGCCCGTGAGGTTGCCAAAAAGTTTGAGGTGGGAGGCGTTCGGCCTACCATCGACCTGCGCAACGAGAAGCTGGGCCGTAAGATTCGCGACAACGAGCTGAAGCGTATTCCTTACATGGTGATTGTTGGTGAGAAGGAGCAGCAGGATGGCACAGTCGCTGTTCGTCCACAAGGCGGTGGTGAGCAGACTGTGATGACCATCCAGCAGTTCATCGACCACATCAACGCTGAAGTTGCTGAGATGACGAAGGAATTCTAATCACGAATCCTATCATAAAGAGAGCGCCACCGGAAGTACATGATCCAGTGGCGCTTTCTATTTGTCTTTGCTTTTTTATTCAGCAGCGAAGTATTCTTGCAGCTCAACAGTCGCACTGCCTTCTTCGTTCGGCAGGTCGCGTATGATCTGTCCGTGCTCCAAGAGTGCGATGCGCGTTGAGATCTCTACCGTGTGCTGCAAGTTGTGACTCGAGATGATGATGGTAGAGCCCGTCTCCTTCGCATAGTCAGTAATCAGCTGTTTCAGCACCAGCTGACTGGTGGGATCGAGGAAGTTGAACGGCTCGTCCAGAATGACGGTCTTCGGCTTGCGCAGTAGGGCAGAGATGACGCCCACCTTCTGCTTGTTACCGGCTGAGAGGTTGCGGATCAGTTTCTTCTGTCCGAATATCTCACCACCGGCAAAGCGCTCAAAGTCTTTCAGACGCTCGTCCACCTCTTCCTGCTTCATGCCCGATATCTTACCGAGGAAGGAGAAATACTCCTCCGGTGTCAGGAAATCGATGAGGAAACCATCGTCGATATAGGAACCTACATCGTTTTTCCAAGCCTCGCTCTCTGCCGGATTGATGCCGTCAATCTCTACAGAACCTCCGTCGGTCTGAAGCAGGTCGAGCAACAGGCGGAACAAGGTTGTCTTACCTGCACCGTTGTTTCCCACTAGTCCTAAGATATCGCCATCGTTAACCGTAAACGACTGGATATCGCAGGCACATGTCTCACCAAACTGTTTCTTCAGATTACTGATAGTAATCATAATTTCTAATTACTAATTTCTAATTCCTAATTTATACTAAGCCACGTCCGTGACACTGTTTAAATTTCTTACCTGAACCACAGGGACAGGGATCATTACGTCCGGGCAGCTTGTCCTTGATGATAGGCGTGCGAGGCTGTTGGGCACGAGTGTCCTGAGCGGCAGCTGCAGCCTGGTTGGGGTCGGTCATCTGCTCCTGTGTCAGATTCTGCTTCGACTCCGTGTACTGCTGGCGCTGCGTGTGCTCCTCGGGAGCTGCCTCCTGCACCTGTTGCATTTCAGGAATCTGGGCGCGCATCAGGATGCTGACAGAGCGGTTGTTCATCGTGTTCACCATGTTGTCGAACAGCTTGACGCTCTCCAGTTTGAAGATCAACAGCGGGTCTTTCTGCTCGTAGCTGGCATTCTGTACAGAG